>BNJV01001461.1_pt1 | contig 91929 bp, 137 predicted proteins | sample 8540591 | NCBI WGS metagenome assembly BNJV01 (sample SAMD00202457, study PRJDB9452) | human saliva metagenome | host: Homo sapiens | reverse complement strand
TTAGAAAGGTAGGAAAGGTACAATGAAGATTATTGGCTTTCACAATCCTTCGGAAGATTATGGTTTCCTGAGTAATTGGTATTTATCAGATTTTCGAATTGATGGTATAGAATTTTCATCTATGGAGCAATAAGATGATGTATGAAAAAGCTCTATGTTTTGGTGATGAAAAATAGCAAAAAGAAATTTTAGCCGAAAGAGATGTGGCTAGAATAAAGGAACTAGGAAGGCTTGTATCAGGCTATGATGATCATATTTGGAATGGAGTACGGCAGATAGTAATATACGAAGGGCTTATGGCTAAATTTTTCTCAAAAATGATTCTCTAAAAGTAAATTACTTGATACAAAAGGATTGTACATTGGTAGAGTGTGCAGTTAAAGATAGAATCTGGGGAATAGGGACTTTCTATGACAGATCAAAGAAGATTTATACCCTCAGAGTGGCAGGGACATAACTATCTTGGATATGCACTTATGATGGTTAGGGACAAGCTGAAAAATCAAATTATAAATTCAAAAGGAGAAGCGCTTATGAAGAAACTTGAGAACAAGATTATGCTCATCACCTATGCTGACTGTATGGGAAATAACTTTAAGGGACCTATCTCGGGTGCTTGACAAAGCATTTTAGTAAGGCTGTTGGAGGAGTCCATATCCTGCCGTTTTCCCATCGTCAGGCGACAGAGGCTTTGCACCCTATGAGATACGATGTAGTGGATGAGGCCTTTGGTGACTGGGATGATGTTACGAAGCTTTCTGAGAAGTATTATCTTATGTTTGACTATATGTTAAACCACATAAGTGCGCAAAGTCCTTATTATAAGGACTTTCTCAAAAACAAGGATAAGAGTCCGTATAAAGACCTGTTTATCAGATACAAGGATTTTCTGGGAAAAATGGAGAGCCTACAGAAGGCTGAGGTAGATGCCATCTACAAGAGAAAAGCCAAGAGCACCTTATGTAGAGGCACATTTTGAAGACGGAACTACAGAGAAGGTATGGTGTACCTTTGATGAAGAGCAGATAGATATCAACTGCCCTTCTGATACTGCCAAAAAGTTCCTTGTTGACAATCTGACAGGTATGGCAAAGAGGGAGCAGCTATTATAAGGCTGGATGCCTTTGCCTATGCCACAAAGAAGGCAGGTACAAGCTGTTTCTTCGTAGAGCCTTACGTATGGGAGTTGTTAGCTGAGGTTACTGATGTGCTTACGCCTGAAGGAGTTACCATCCTTCCTGAGATTCACGAGCATTATACCATTCCTTTTAAAGATAGCAGAAAAAGGGTACTTTGTGTATGACTTTGCACTTCCTATGCTTCTTATAAATGCTATTTACTATGGTCACACAAAAATACCTTAAAGACTGGCTGCTAAAATCCCCTAACAAGCAGTTTACAACCCTTGATACACACGATGGCATAGGCGTGGTAGATGTAAAGGACCTGCTTCCTGATGAAGAGATTGAGAGAACAAAGGAAGATATATTTAAGTTTGGTGCCAATGTTAAGAAGATATACAATACAGCCGCTTACAACAACCTTGATATCTATCAGGTGAACTGTACATACTATGCGGCTCTCGGAGACCATGATGATGCTTACCTCTTAGCAAGGGCAGTACAGTTCTTTGCAAAGGGCATACCTCAGGTGTACTATGTGGGACTTCTTGCAGGTAAGAACGACCTTAAGCTTCTTGAAGAAACTAAAGTAGGTAGAAACATCAACAGGCATTATTACACCTTGGAGGAAGTGGACAAAGAGGTAGAACGCCCTGTAGTAAGAGATTTGCTTAAGCTTATGGAGTTTAGAAATACTTCTAAGGCTTTTGCCCTTGATGGTAAGTTTGAAATACCTGATACTGATGAGGATAAGCTTCACATAATTAGAGAGGCTGAGGGAGAAAGGGCTGAACTTATAGCTGATTTTAAGACTAAGAAGTTTAGGTACTTTCAAATGGAGAAGAGATTTTTAGCAATTAATCTTAAAAATAATATTATACAGTGGTCAAAATGGCAAGAGTTTTTACGGGCTTATATGTAAAAATGAAGCCTATTTTGACGCTGTATCTTAATTTCTATATAAAGAAGGGGGATTATGAAACTTAAAAATATTAACATTGTGGCTTTCATTGGTTTTTATTTATCGTCAATATAACACCGCAATATAAGGCATTTGCAGATAATGAAGTAGGAAATGAAGTTAAAAATGAAAACTGCTAAGGAAGCAAAGCAGAAAAAGTAAGGAAAACGAGCTTGACCTTGTTATGGCGGGGATGTACTTTTACACACACGGCTTGCTTACTGGTCGGAGAATGGAAAGGGAGGCTATGATTTCAATCCGATATTTAAGCTAATTAAGCCTATTATCAAAAAGCAGATTTGGCCATAGTCAATCAGGAAACAATCCTTGGCGGTAAAGAGCTTGAGTAAGTGGCTATCCTACCTTCAATGGTCCTTATGAACTGGGAGATGCAATTGCAAATGCAGGCTTTGATGTAGTTCTTCAAAGCAACAACCACTCACTTGACAGGGGAAGCAGGAATATACAATTGTCTTAACTTCTGGAAAAAATATCCTAAGATAAAGACTGTTGGTATAAATACCTCTGAGGCTCAGAAAAAGAAGCTCTGCATTTACAAGAAAAACGGAATAAAGGTTGCGATTCTTAACTATACCTATGGAACCAATGGAATCCCTCTTCCAAAGGGTATGCCTTATGCAGTCAACTATCTTGTAAAAGGTGAGGTAATAAATGATATAAAAAGGGCTGAGAAGGAGGCGGACTTTACTATAGTATGCCCGCACTGGGGTACGGAGTATTTTAGAGGGATAACGGACTACCAGAAGACCTGGAGTAAGATATTTGTAGAAAACGGTGTTGACCTGGTGCTTGGCTGCCACCCACATGTAATAGAGCCTATTAAATATGTGACTGATAAGAAAACAGGCCATAAGATGCTGGTATACTATTCACTTGGGAACTTTGTTAACAGCACCATGTCTGATGGCAGGGTTGGCGACAGATATGTAGGAGGCCTTGCCAAGGTTAAGCTTAAAAGAGGGACTGATAATAAGGTGAGGATAGCGAAATACGGAGTGAAGGCAACTGTTATGCATAACGGTGGAACAAGATTTGGCTCCAGTGTATATCCTTTAACCCAATATACAGAAGAACTTGCCAAGAAAAAAATATAATGAAGGCACAGGACTATATGTTTTTCACTGAAATTTCTGTAAAAAGGTCTGCAATGAAGTTTGGGGTAAGCTTTGGGATTGATTGTTATTCAGTTTGCTTTCTTTGAACCAAAAATAAAAATAGAAAAGGAAATAATATGAAAAAGAGATAAAAATAGCTTGTAATTGTGAAAATGTAACCTATGGACAGATAATCGATGCCGTAAATGGAGGAGCTAAAGACCTTCGAGGAGGTTTCTGAGATAACAGGCTGCAGCACCGGCTGTGGCGGATGTCGTGAGTTCATTGAGGTATTTGTAAGGGATTTGGTTATGTTTCCTGAGGATCAGGAATAAAGCAGAATAGGAGGGACTATGTTAGAAGTAGGAACAAAGGCACCGGATTTTAATTTGCCGGATCAGGATGGCAATATGCATTCACTATCAGAGTACAAAGGAAAGAAGCTTATACTTTATTTTTATCCAAAGGATAGTACAGCGGGCTGTACAAAGCAGGCCTGTGGATATTCTGAGAGATATCCTCTTTTTACTGAAAAAGGTGTAGAGGTGATTGGAATAAGCAAAGACAGTGTGGCTTCACACAAGAAATTTCAGGAAAAGAATTCACTGTCATTTACCATTCTCTCTGATGAGGAGCTAACTGCAATCAAGGCTTATGACGTGTGGCATAAAAAGAAGATGGCAGGAAGAGAGTATATGGGAGTTGTAAGGACTACCTATCTCATAGATGAAGATGGTATTATTGTGAGAGCAAATGATAAGGTGAAGGCTGAAAAAGACCCTGAAAATATGCTTGGAGAAATATAGTTAATTTGCTGTGAGAATAGAGCAGTAGACGCAATTTAGTTATAGCTGCTGCGAGGATAGAGCAGTAGAAAAGGTTTTATTATACGAGAGATTAGGGCAGTGATATAGTCATAAAAAGGAGTCAGGTGGAATGTACCTGGCTCCTTTTATTCTCGTAGATGTATTATAATTTTTAACAGGAATTTCTTATACGCCCTCCATGATTCTATCTGACCATTCAATGGACTCCATATACCAGCCTCCAAGGCGGTTTGCGTCAATACCAGCTTAGATGCTATACGGTCTAACTCCTCCCAGTCAGCCTGCTCATAGGCTTCTGCCAGTTCAAGAACAGGCTCAAGAGGGCCTTCTCGTTTGACCAGAGCATCCTTGATATCACGGCTTATGGACAAGTCAGCCATAGCTTCTTCCATAGTGAGATCAAGCATGGCATCAAGTACGCTAAAGAGACACATAAGCGATACTTCAGAAGCCCTTGTATAGAGGCTTCCGGTATTATTGGCAACCAGCTCGCCAAACTTTGAACGTATAAGAGAAGTCCTTATAAGCTCGTGAGGCTTATTTACAGAGAGATCCTGTAGCATCATAATATGCACCCAGCGTTCAAAATCGGTAAGCCCCATCTTTGACAAGTGCGGACTTAAGTCCTTTTTGTATGTCATGTTCATTCTTCTTGCTGACCACATTTACCAGTCTGTATGCGACTGAAACATCAGTTTCAAGTATTTCAGCCAGTCCCTGGAAAGAAGGTTCTTCCTGATGCAGCTCATTAAGTATCCTTCTGTATATAGTGATATCAGGTTTCTTGCCTTTAAGCCCCGCAATTATAACAGGCTTACTAAAAAGTAACCTTGAAAGAGTTGGAAGCCCATTTTACGGGCGGCTATGAACTCTTCCTCAGTTTCAACCTTCTCAGCTAAAAGCACCTTTTTACGCCTGAGTGCTTCCATTACCTCATCCTGAATTGTATCAAGAGGAGTAGCTATAAGGTCATATTTGATGATATCAGCAACCGGAACTATCTTAAAGTCTTTGATGCTCTGTACAAAGTCATCTAAGGCAATACGATATCCTTCTTTATGCAAACTATCTAAACGGCGCATAAGCCGTGCGTCAACTTCGACATCTTCCAGAACCTCAATGATAAGGGTAGAAGGATCTACCAGCTCAATGGAATTGGACATAAGTGAATTGTAGTTGAAATTGACAAAGGCCTTTTTATCTCCAACTATCTTATCTACTCCAATCTCAAAAAGCCCACCGAGCACTACAGCAGTCGAACTTTCGGCGCTGGTACCGTTGTAAGCGTCGGATGTATTGCTGCCTCTAAAAAGCAACTCATATCCATATACTTCTTTGGTCTTATCAAATATGGGCTGTCTCGCAATAAACATATAGGCATCCCTTCCTTAAGTTTTAGTTTAGTAAAGAACAAATATAAAACCACAAATAAGGCTTCCACAAAGCGAAACCGATTTTGTGATATTATTAACAATACTCATAATTTATGAGTTTGATAAAAGGATAACAAAAGCTAAAAATATGAATATCCATAAATATTTTAGGCAAATTATAGTTATCTATCTAATTATAACATTTTTTTATTAAGATTTGTTAAGTCAAAGAATCATTAAAAAAATAATATAAATTTACGCAAGGATTTACAGCATATAGATGAATTACAATATAAATATGATGAAACCTTAGTGTCCAATATAAACAATTATGATAGGTTTGATAAGATGGTGAAGGTGGGCAGGTGATTATTGAATATTGCACTAAATGAATCTTTAAAAAATATAAAATTTGTATAATAATGATATTGATTATTATTTACGAAATTGTTATATTTAAGCCATAACATAATAAGACACAGAAAAGTGCAAAAAGATATGCAATTGCAATTATGAGGGGAAAATGCATAACTGTTGTATTCTCTGTAAAACGTGAAGAAAGGGAAAGTTATGAGAATTAAAAATGTATTAAGTGCAGTAATACCAATGGCGCTTGCAGTTGCCTTGGTTACAGGTTGTGGAGCTAAGAATGGAGAGAGTGCAAATTCTGCTGCGTCCAAGACCGCAAGCGTGACAAGTTCAGCAAAGTCATCATCCACAGAGGCTAAAGACAACAAAACGTCTACCGCATCAAGTTCCGCTTCTACGGGCAGTGCTTCATCAAGCTCCACAGCTATGGCTTCATTTCCTATAACAATGAAGCATGCATACGGGGAGACTGTAATTAAGTCAAAACCTGAAAGAGTAGTAACACTTGACTGGAACAATGCGGACGCGGTTTTGGCTCTTGGAATTGTTCCTGTAGGTACAGCCAGAGCAAACTGGGGACCGGTTACTGATAAGGGCCTTTTAGCCTTGGACTGAGGCAAAATTCAAGGAGCTTGGTACAGAAAATCCCAATGTGTTTAACGACCTTGAAGGCTATGACTATGAGGCTGTAGCAGCAGCCAAGCCTGATATAATAGTAGCTCCTTACTCAGGAATGGATGAAAAGGCTTATAAGCGCCTTTCTGAGATAGCACCAACCCTTCCATTCAGAGAAACAGCTTGGAAGACCACCTGGAGAGAACAGACAGTTGAGGCCGCAGAGGCTTTAGGACTAAAGAGCGAGGGAGAGAAGCTGGTTTCTGATACAGATGCATTCATAAAAGAAAACCTCGCAAAATATCCTAATCTCGCCAATAAGAGTGTAGCAATGTGTTATATTAACGCAGCAGACCTCAGTAGCTTTCAGTTTACAGGACTGCTGACCCAAGAGGGGCATATCTTACAGACTTAGGCTTTACTTTTCCTGAAAAGGTAGAGGCTCAGGCAAAAGATAAAAATGCATTCTACGTGCAGATATCTTCTGAACTGGCAGTTGATGCCCTTAGTGATACAGATATCATCATAACTTACGGTGATGATAAGACAGTTGCAGCCTTGAAGAAAGATGCAATCTTCTCTAAGATTCCTGCAGTTAAAGAGGGCAGGGTAGTGGTACTTGACAGCAACGGCAATCTTGCAGCAGCCTGCAATCCTTCAGTGCTTTCTATAAAGGCAGAGCTTGTGAACTATCTTGAAGCAATAAATGCAGTAGTTAAATAAATAAAAAGGCAGGGTAAACATGGGAAAGAAAAAGTTTGTATTTTCTATCATCTTATGCTTGACCCTGCTTTCTATTATGGCAATATTTTCCATATCGCTGGGGGCTAAAAGCATAGCATTTACTAAGGTTATAGACGTTCTCCTTGGAAATGATCCTGATAGCCTTGAGGCGGCTATAATATTACAAAGAATTCCAAGAACTGTATTTCGGAATACTTGCTGGAGGGGCTCTAGGTATATCCGGAGCTCTTATGCAGAGTATAACAAGGAATCCGATTGCAGATCCGAGTATACTTGGTGTAAACACCGGTGCCTCACTCTTCGTGGTTGCCGGTATAGCATTTTTTAATATTACAGTTGCGTATCAGTATATATGGCTTGCCATAATAGGAGCAGGAGTTACTGCAGTTTTTGTGTACAGTGTAGCAAGCATGGGCAAAGACGGTGCTACACCGCTAAAACTGGCACTCTCAGGTTCGGCTGTAAGCATAGTCTTAGGTTCACTTGTAAGTACCATAATGTTACCAAATAACCGGGTAATGGAAGCTTTTAGGTTCTGGCAGGTAGGGAGCATAGGAAGTGCAACATGGGAAAAATATTATGCTCATTAGTCCATTCCTAATAGTGGGATTAATTATATCAATGTTCATTTCAGGGTATTTGAATAATTTGGCTTTAGGGAGATGAAGCCGCTACGGCTCTTGGAACTAATGTAGTGATGACAAGAACAATAGGAGCACTTTCATCAGTACTATTATGCGGTGCTACTACAGCACTTGCAGGACCAATAGGGCTTTTGTAGGGCTTATCATACCTCATATTATAAGACTGATATTTGGAAGCGAAATGAGTAAGATGCTGCCTCTTTCTTTTCTGGGTTCAGCTATACTAATGCTTGTTTCAGACATAATAGGAAGAATAATAAGCTTGCCGGGAGAGACTGAAGTGGGGATAGTTACTGCTGTCATCGGTGCACCGGTATTCATTCTGGCCATTAGGAAAGGGAGGGTAAAGAGTCTATGACAGAGTTAAATGCAGGATATAAGAAAAGGACTCTTAGATGGAGACTGGTTGTACTTGCTCTTTTTACCATCACTCTTATACTGATAGCCTGTGAACTTTGCTTAGGGAGTGTGTCCTATCCCATAGGAGATGTGATAAAGGTTTTACTTGGCGAAACTATTGAAGGAGTATCTTATGCAGTAGAAAGTGTGAGGCTGCCGAGAATGATGGGAGCTGTATTTTCAGGGTTTGCCTTTGGAGTGGCGGGCTATGTATTTCAGACATTGTTACACAATCCACTCGCCTCACCTGATGTAATAGGTATATCCGCAGGAACAAGCACTGCAGCAGTTTTTCTGATACTGGTGCTTGGACTTAGGGGAAGCATAGTGTCCGTGCTCGCGATGATATTTGGTATTGCAACTGCTTTAATCATTTACAAACTGTCAGTGATTAAAGGGCATTTTACCTATGGAAGAATGATACTTATAGGTATAGGAATTTCAGCACTTTTAAGAGCGGTTACTTCTTATCTGCTGGCAAAAGCTGCGGAGTATGATGTAGGGACTACCATGCAGTGGCTTAGTGGTAGCTTAAATGGAGTGCAGATGGAAGATGTGCCTGCACTTATTGTTGTGGTCGGGATAATAACTGTAGCACTCACTTCACTATCAAGGCATATGGAGATTATTCCTCTGGGAGATAACTTTGCAGTATCACTTGGACTTAATACAAGACTTACCTATTCGGCAATGATTATAGGTGCAGTTATACTTGTATCATTTGCAACATCTGTCACAGGACCTATAGCGTCAGTAGCCTTTCTTTCAGGGCCTATTGCCGCAAGCCTTGCAGGAAAGGGGAAATCAAGTCTTATTCCTGCGGGACTAGTAGGAACGGTACTTACTTTAGGAGCTGATTTGGTGGCTTTTCATGCATTTCCTGTACACTATCCTGTAGGGGTTGTCACAGGGCTTTTAGGAGCACCATACATGCTGTATCTGCTTATTAGAATGAATAGAAGAGGTGTGAATTAATGGGAAAACACATATTAGAAGCCAAAAATCTGGTGGCTGGTTATGACGGGAAAGCTATAATAAATGGACTTAATCTGACCATACCCGAAGGTAAAAATATCAGTAATCATAGGCGCAAACGGCTGTGGCAAATCTACTCTTCTAAAGACCTTTTGCAGATTAAATAAAGTTATGAGTGGAGATATTTATCTGGATAACAAGCCTGTATCCGAGTATTCGTCTAAAGAAATATCTAAAATAATAAGTCTTATGCCACAATCACCACTGGTGCCTGAAGGAATAACCGTCTATGATTTGATTAGCAGAGGACGTTTTCCTTATAGGAAGGTATTCAGGGGAATGGATGATAAAGACTTTAAGGCTATAGATGAAGCTATGCAGACTATGGGTATAACTGAGCTTCGGGACAGGGCGGTAGATGAGCTTTCCGGAGGACAGCGCCAAAGAGTGTGGATAGCACTTGCACTTGCGCAACAGACTGATATATTATTTTTAGATGAGCCTACGACATTTCTTGACATAGCATATCAGGTAGAGATTCTTGATTTGCTTGGAGAGCTAAACAGGACTAAGAAGACTACCATCATTATGGTTCTGCACGATATTAATCTCTCGTAAGATACGCAGACTATATATTTGCCCTCAAATCAGGGAATCTTTATGCTGAAGGAAGGCCTGAAAATGTAATAAGTGAGAAACTTATAAAGGATGTATACGGGCTTAATAGTAAGGTTATTACAGATCCTACTTCAGATGCACCTATGGTCATTCCTATAGGAAAGCACAGTAGGGAGCTTGAGGCGGATTTATAATATTAGATTAGCTAAGTAATTTGTAGATTTGTAGAGAGGGGACGGACAAAAAATCTGGACACTGTAAAATAAGCCTCCCCAGAGATCTATCGATGTGATATATAGAAGGATCAAGGCCCGCAAAGGCAAGCAGCTTACCGTGACTGGAGAAACGGTGAATATTACCTATTTCACCGAGTATCATTCCACCGTTGATGTAACCGATACCCGGAATGGTCATGATAACTGAGTCATATTGGGAAAATAAAAAGCACCTGCAAAAATGCAAGTGCCTGCCTTGTCAAATACTCTTTTATTTTTATATTTCTTTAGAAGCCTTTCTTTAGAAGCCTGCTTTACAAAAACTTACGAAAGGCTGAGACTTCTTCACCAGACTGCGTTACCGCCACAGAATACTTTGCTCCCTATTGATGCCGGGCGAATAGGTAATCGGCTCAAGCTGATACATTTTTCCTTCCTTCGCTACCGAACAAAAACCCTGTCCAGGAAGCTGCGACTTGTCCGCCATTTTCCTTGTTGAAGACCTCTGCTTCTCCGTACTCTGTCAAATCCGGACTGACCTGAATCACAACAACTTCTCCGGGTTTGTAGCCTACAATGAAATTGCTGTGGACAGTGACGCTAGCCACAACTACATCGTTGTAGTTCTCCAAGTGACAATAAATTAATTTGTAGTCGTCTCCACCCCCTACCAGCGAATTAAAGATTTCCCGCATCCTTGCCTTATTTTTCCGATTGTCCTCGTCGGAAGCTCCTGTAGCTAATTTCTTCACGATGTCTAAGAGTCCCATTTTATTCCTCCTATAATCCACCCCTCATTTTAACGGCAAGTCCGGAAGCTAAAAGAGGGAGGTTTTTTTCTTTAATAAACCTAAAATTCATTATAATTTCACTATGCAGAATTGTCAATACGGCTATCAAGGATGCAAAGCTACAGATTTCAAGCTTCTCCTTTCCTTATCTGTAAGAACAGCATAATCCATTCCTTTAAAGGATGTATATGGGCTTAATAGTGAGGTTATTACAGATCCTACATCAGATGCACCTATGGTCATTCCTATAGGAAAGCACAGTAGGGAGCTTGAGGCGGATTTATAATGTTAGATTAGCTTAAGTAATTTGCCTTGTTTTTTTATCACGAAAAAGGTTTATTATAATACAAGTGTCAAATACTCGTGACACCCACGTCTTATTATGAAAGATAAATAATATCAGAATTTGAATGGAGGTATAATATGAAACTAGCAGAGGCATTACAGGAAAGGGCTGATTTAGTTAACAACATAGAAAGACTCAGGTCGAGGATAAGAAATAATGCACTCGTACAGGAGGGTGAAGAGCCTGCTGAGAATCCTAAGGAACTTATAAAGGAATTAGATGGCTGTATAGAAAGATTTGGTTTTCTTGCAAGCAAGATAAATAAGACCAACAATGAGACAAAGATTGGTGATATGACTATTACAGAAGTAATTGCCAAGAAAGATGCCCTCATTCTTAAGGCGGGAGCATATAGGGATTTTGTCTATGAGGCAAGCAGTATGGCAGGAAGAGGGCCAGAGGAACTGAGATTAAGGTTCTTCCTACTCTCAAGGTAGCCGACCTTCAGAAAACAGTCGATAAGCTCTCCAAAGAGATTAGACTGCTTGACAACAGCCTTCAGGCAACAAACTGGAGTACAGACCTTATTGAAGACTAGTATGGGATTTTAATTTACTTAGTTGGTAGCAAATTAGGGCGAATGTAAACTTTCTGAGCTTTGCTCATTCATAGATGGCTGGCTTAAGGTAAGCCGGGGTTCGAATCCCCACCTTATTGTTATGACCATTATCGAGTACAAGCGTATCAATTATCATTGTTTAAGAGATAACACCATACATTGACTAAGCTGCGAGGGTGGGTTCGGGGACTAAGAAAAAATAATAAAAAGCGTAGAATAATAATTTATATTACAACCTTTATCCTTAGCTCTTCATTATCTGTCACCTCAGCAGTTATCTTGCCATTGTGAGCATTAACGATAGCCTTTGCCATAGAAAGCCCAATTCCATGTCCTCCTGTTTCAGAGTTTCTGGAATTATCGACTCTGTAGAACCTGTCGAAAAGATACTCGGCGTTTTCTTTAGATAGACCTTTGGCTGAATTGACAGCATCTATAGTAATATGTCCGTTTTTCTTATTTATTTCAAGAACTATATTTCCATCTCCGGTAGAGTATTTGATAGCATTATCAAGGAGGATGGTAAGCAACTCCCCTTATGCTTTCTGCATCACCTTTAAGGTGAGATTTGGTTTAATATTTGCTTCCAGTTTCTTGTTGTTTATTGTAGCAAGCCCGCTAAAAGAAGTAACAGTCTCTTTAGCTATGTCTGACACTGAGAAATCGATAAATTTTAAGCTGTCCTTCCCTCGTCAAGTTTTTGATAAATGTATGAGGTCGTTAGTCAGCTTTGCAAGCCTTCTTACCTGAACTTTAATATCATCTAACCATTCATTTTCACCATCATTTATCTCCATAACTCCTATGTCAGCCTCTATGATGGCAAGAGGAGTCTTTATTTCGTGACCTGCATCAGATATGAATCTTTTTTTGCCTTTCATAGCTTTTTGAAACAGGTGCAATTATCCGCTTTGAAAATGCTAAAACTATGATAAATACTGTAATCCAGCCAATAAAGGATGCTGAGAGGCTTACAATAGGAAGTAATTTGCACTTGAAAGACCGTTGTATACATCAAGGCACATAACAGCATTATAGCCATTTAAGCTTATCTTTGCATACCCTAAAGTTTCTATAAAAGCCTCTATCAGAACTGCCTTCATATATATAGCAATTTTAATACTGTCTTCTTCGGATACAGCAAAGACATGCTTGGTATCACTTGAGCTACATTCCCTCACTATCAAAGCTAACAACGAAATATCTGCTCTCAAACTTCACCTCGGGTGAGATTCCATCGTCAAAATGTCCGTAATCATCCCAGTTATCATCCCAGTCATGATCCGGTGGAGAAGGTCTGGTCTCTTCAGTATTATAATTATTGGTAAGATAATTTATGGTAGTGTCGGCATTGTCAATTACCTTCTTGAAGTTGATATAGTTAATTCCACCAACTATAAGCCCCAGTATAAGCAGGGTTACAGCCATTGAAACTGCTATCAGCTTGAACCTGAGTCTTGAAATTGCATTGTTTTCATTAGTGCAGAAAAATCCTTTTCTATTTTGACATAATCAGAGAGTAGCTAGGGTCTCTGGTCACCTTGATTTCGATATCAGCCCCAAGTGAGGCCAGCTTCTTTTCTCAGATAAGAAATATTTACCCAGACAACACTAATATCCGCCTCGGTATCAAAACCCCAGATTTTTCTCCATAAATTTCTCCGCAGAAATGAGATTCTTAGGATAACTCATCATAAGCTCCATCATCTGAAATTCTTTGTTGGACAGCTTAAATTCACCTGTCTTAGTGGATAGCACAAAGCTTGCACGGTTAAGGGAGACGTTGCCAAACTCAAGTATAGAGTCACCTTCAGCCATACGGCTCCTTGTCATAGCTCTGATTCTTGCAAGAAGCTCCTTTGGCTCAAAAGGCTTGGTCAGATAATCATTTGCACCCAAATCAAGTCCCTCCACCTTATCATCCACCTCGGATTTGGCGGTGAGTAAGAGTACCGGGATGAGGTTTCTTTATTTCTTAGTTCCTTAAGTACGGTCAAAACCATCTTTCTTAGGCATCATCACGTCTAAAATTACTCCATCGTAGGTGTCCACGTCAAGGTATTCAAGCGCTTCCTCGCCGTCAAATACGGCATCAACACTATATTTACTGGCTTCAAGTATAGCCTTGACAGCCTTTGAAAGCGATTTTTCATCCTCTGCAAGTAAAAAGCCTCATATATTCTCTCCTTTGTGATCTTTTTGCTTATTCTAACATAAGATAAAAAAGAAATAAGTGTCAAGAGAATTAAATATAAGACAAATTTCAATTGCACAAAAAATAAAAATTAATTATTTAAGTTTCGCTTTAAGTTTCACCATATATAATGACCTCAACATAAAGAACAGCAAAGAAAGGAGAAAGCTCTATGAAATTTTTTTAGTTATACCTGCTTTTTGAACCTGATGAAAAACTAATCAAGCTGCTTGAAGAAGTAAGTGCACTTAATATTTTTCAGATTATAGTTGTAGATGATGGTTCAGGAGATAAATTTAATAATATATTTGCAAAGCAGAAAGATACGCCATAGTACTTGAACATGGTGTCAATAAGGAAAGGGAGCGGCGCTTAAGACAGCCTTTTACTTATATAAAGGGACTTAACGTGAATGGAATAATAGTTACAGCTGATTCGGATGGACAGCACACAGTAAGCGACATAATCAAGGTTTCTGACAGTCTTAGGATAGATGAAGCAGCGATAACTACAGGAGCAAGATATTTTACAGGAAAAAGTTCCTCTTAAGTCAAAGGTAGGAAATACCATAACAAAAATACATTTATTTCCTAGTATCCGGACTTTTCCTAAATGATACCCAGTGTGGTCTCAGAGCCTTTTAGTGTAAGCAGCATACCATTTCTACTCTCAATAAACGGAGACAGATACGAATATGAAATGAACATGCTCTTACTTGCTAAGAAAAACGGACTTAGCATAAAGGAAGTCCCAATCGAAACCGTTTACATAGATGACAACAGTGGCAGCCATTTTAATCCTGTTAAAGATGCGGTAAAGATATACGGAGAGATACTTAGATTCACTCTTTCTTCAATAGCAGCATTTGCTACAGACTACGCAGCATACGGACTTTTAAGTTTGTTGTTTGCGGCTCTGCCAACCTCCCTTATGTTAGTGTTTTCCAATGTAGGAGCAAGGCTAATAAGCAGTACCTTGAATTTTAACATAAATAAGAAGTTTGTATTTAAGCACAGCGAAAAAGGAAAGGGAAGCCTCATAAGGTACTTTAGCCTTGCAGCAGGTATACTTGGATTAAATACCATTATACTTTTAGGACTAAATACCCTGTCAGGAGGCAACATTTATTTACTTAAGCTAATTGCAGAACTTACCTGCTTTGCCATAAGTTTTACAGCACAAAAGCTCTTTGTATTTAAGATGAAAAACGAAAAAGAGAAAAAAAGTATAGCTAGATTATCAATACTTAAAAAGGAGGAAGAACCATGCGTAATAAGAAATTTCTAAAAACCACTGGCACTTAGTATAGCAGCAGGACTTCTCATTGGCTCACTTGACAGCTATGTACTGCTAAAGACCTTTGTAATACCGGAGGTACAGGCTGTAGTTGTAAAAAACACAGACACCACCATAGCACAGGCTGCTGAAAATACAGCTACAGATGAGGCGGCAGGTGGAGCAGGCAATGCTGCAGCTGATAATACCGCTACAGGTGGTACTACTACAGAGAATCAGACTGTGGCGGATACTGCTTCGGAGAGTACGACAGCTACCGGTAATACAGAGGCTGCAACCCAAAAGACTGTGACAGATATCTCTTACAAGGACGGAAATGTAGATATAACAATAACCACAGTCAGAAAGAACAATACCACTGTATATGTGGCTGATGTCAAACTCTCAAACTCAAATTACTTAAAGACAGCCCTTGCCTATGACTCATTCGGCACAAATGTAACCGAAACCACATCATCTATGGCTTCAAACAACAATGCTATCCTTGCTGTAAATGGTGATTATTACGGAGCAGACAGAAGCGGTTATGTTATTAAAAACGGTGTAATTTACAGAAATACGGTAAGAAGCGACAGCAATTATCCTGATTTGGCAGTATATAAGGATGGCTCGTTCAAGATAATTTATGAAACTGATGTAACTGCAGAGCAGCTCCTCGCTGACGGAGTAGTAAACCTCTTTGCTTTTGGACCTTCACTTATAGAAAATGGGAGTATAACAGTAGACCAGAATACAGAGGTAAGACAGGCTATGACAAAGAATCCTCGTACAGCAATCGGCATAGTTGATTCTAACCACTACATCTTAGTAGTATCTGACGGAAGAACAAGCGAGAGTGAGGGACTTTCTCTATACGAACTTGCGGAAGTTATGAAGGAGTATGGTGCTACTACAGCTTACAACCTTGATGGTGGCGGTTCATCAACGATGTACTTTAACGGCAGCATTATAAATAAACCTACAACCAACGGACATAATATATCAGAAAGAGAGGTGAGCGACATTGTTTACATTGGATATTAAAAAACACTGTTAAAAATCTCATTATTTGCGGAGCACTTAGCATCTTCCTTGCAGTATTTGCCTCATGTTTATGAAAATGTCTCTTACGGGCAGTACTCGGTGCATATGAGACTGATGTTCATCTTCCCACTTATTGCAGGAGTATTCATTTTGTTTAAGAATTCACTAAACAAGTATTTTCTTAACACAGCACTTGCAGTATTGGCAAATGGTTTCCTGGTAAAGGGAATCATTGAAATATCGGGAAGAACTTCATCTTTTGATCATCTATACTTAATTACAGGTTGTCTGCTTTTTGTTTGCAGCCTTTGTGTTTTAAGAGAAAAAAGAATTGAAGATAGTGAGTATATCTAAGAGTCGGCATATAGTCGGCTCCTTTTAAGGGTTTAAGAGGAAAAATATCACTCTATAAGATAAACCTAGCAAAACAGATAGGCATATAGTTAAAACTTATAACAATACATAAAAATCAAACGATTTTTTTCAAATGAGATATTTAGTGGTATTATAAGTCCATCAAAAACAACCACAAAAAAATAAGGTTGACAGAGTATATGAAAAAAGATTATTTGAAAAGGAGATTTACATTATGAGCAAACTACAGATTTGAAACCTTACAGTTACACGTTGGACAGGAGCAGGCTGACCCTACTACAGACGCAAGAGCAGTGCCTATTTATCAGACTACATCTTATGTATTTCATAACAGCAAGCACGCAGCCGATAGATTTGGCTTAGCAGATCCGGGTAACATCTATGGAAGACTTACCAATTCCACCCAGGATGTACTTGAGAAGAGAATAGCTGCTCTTGAAGGCGGAAGCGCTGCGCTTGCCCTTGCTTCAGGCTCATCTGCAATTACTTATACTATCGAGGCTCTGGCTGCAAACGGCGGACATATAGTTGCACAGAAGACAATCTACGGAGGAAGCTACAACCTTCTTGCACACACTCTTCCTCAGTTTGGAATCGAGACAACCTTTGTAGATATACACAATCTTGCTGAGGTAGAAGCAGCAATTAAGGATAACACCAGAGGAATATTTATTGAAACTCTTGGTAATCCAAACAGTGATATTCCTGATATTGATGCAGTTTCTAAGCTTGCTCATAAACACGGACTCCCTGTGGTTGTAGACAATACCTTCGGAACACCTTATTTAATCAGACCTTTTGAGCACGGTGCAGACATAGTAGTACACTCAGCTACAAAGTTCATAGGAGGACATGGAACTACCTTGGGCGGTGTAGTTGTTGAATCAGGTAAGTTTGACTGGAAGGCTAGCGGCAAGTATGGCAATATCGCGGAGCCAAACCCAAGCTACCACGGCATTTCCTTCTATGATGCGGTTGGTCCTGCTGCCTTTGTTACCTATATACGAGCAATCCTCTTAAGAGATACAGGAGCTGCAATATCTCCATTTAATGCCTTCCTTCTATTACAGGGTGTGGAGACTCTTTCTTTAAGACTTGACAGACATGTTGAAAATACCAAGAAGGTTGTGGACTTCCTTAAGAATCATCCTAAGGTTCTAAAGGTTAACCATCCATCACTTCCTGAACATCCTGACCATGAGCTTTATAAGAAGTATTTTCCCAAATGGAGGTGCTTCCATATTTACGATTGAGATTAAGGGAGGAAAGGAGGAGGCTTGGAAGTTTCATAGATAACCTTAAGATATTCTCCCTCCTTGCCAATGTGGCTGATGTAAAGTCACTTGTTATCCACCCTGCAACCACAACTCATTCACAGCTTAATGAAAAGGAGCTTGCAGAACAGAACATTAAGCAAAATACAATCAGACTTTCTATAGGAACAGAGCATATAGACGATATAATTGCGGACCTTGAAGGTGGATTTGCAGCTATATAAATAAAGTGAGATATACAGCGTTTTTACAGCAATGTAAGGCGCTTTTTATTATTTTAAAAATTCTTTTTTTATAACTTTAAGGTTCATTTTAGGTTCGTAGTTTATTATGTACTCATAAAAATAAATCACATAAAAACGAAAGAGAAAAATAATACAAAATGAAAGGAGGAAAACTTATGGGACAGGGCACATTTCAAAGGTTTGAAATAAAGTTCTTATTAAGTAAAGAACAAAAAGGAAGCAGTGCTTGAAGCAATGAAGCCTTATATGAAGGCAGACAGTTACGGCAACAGTACAATAAGAAATATCTACTTTGACAAACCTGATTTTTACTCATAAGACATTCTCTTGATAAAACCGATTTATAAAGAAAAGCTTAGGGTAAGAAGTTATAAAAAGGTAAATGAAGAGGATAAGGTATTCATAGAACTAAAAAGAAATTCGATGGAATAGTTTACAAAAGGAGGATTGAAGCTAAAGAAAAAGAAGCAATGGATTACCTTTGCAATGGAAAGAAGCTTGAGAAAGAAAGCCAGATAGGAAAAGAAATAGATTATTTCTTAGACTTCTATGGGAGACATAGAGCCGAAAGTATTCCTAAGTTATGACAGACAGGCGTTCTTCGGTAAAGAAAATCCTGATTTTCGAATGACATTCGATGAAAACATTCTTTGGAGGGAGGACAACTTAAGTCCAACCAGTGAGGGTTTACGGAAAACCAATACTTGAAGACGGAGAGGCCCTACTCGAAAATAAAAATCAGCAGATACTTTCCCATTATGGTTGGTAGAAGTTCTCAGCAAATACGGTATTTATAAGGTTTCATTTTCAAAGTACGGCAATGCCTACACAGAGATATTGAAGAACAGAAGATGGTTATTTGCAAGGGAGGTAGAATTTAACAACGAAGAAAAATATGAAAGAGAGGTTGGAGTATGGATATGTTTAATAGTTTATTTAGTACAGGTACTACCACAGCGGTATCGCCTGTTACGGTTCTAATTTGTATAGGAGCAGCACTTGCAATAGGAATCTTCCTAGCTTTGGTCTACACCTATAAGAGCAGATATACACAAAGCTTTGTAATCACACTGGCAATGCTTCCTGCAGTGGTAAGTATGATAATACTTTTGGTAAATGGCAATGTAGGAGCAGGAGTAGCTGTTGCAGGAACGTTTGGACTTGTAAGATTCCGTTCAGTACCTGGTACTGCAAAAGGAAATAGGAGCAATATTTTTAGCAATGGCTGCAGGACTTGCTGTAGGTATGGGATTTGTAGGATATGCAGCAGCATTTGCGGTTATAATGGGAACAGTAACACTCATTTACACAAAGCTTGGATATAGTTTTTGCAGGATCTAAATTGCAGAAGAGCCTTACAATAACAATACCTGAAAAATCTTGATTACACAGATGTATTTACAGAAACACTTAATAAATATACCAAGAGCTCAAACTTACTTGGTGTAAAGACAACCAACATGGGAAGCTTATTCAAACTTAGCTATGATGTTACCTTGAAGAAGGAGGGAATAGAAAAAGAATTTATTGATGCACTTAGATGTAAAAACGGTAACCTGGAAATCCGCTTAAACCGTCCTGGAATGGGTGGAGAAGAACTTTAATTAACAAGAAAAATAACAATAAACAGCTTATAAGAAAGGAAACTAAAATTATGAAAAAGAAAATGATGATGATTGCTTTAACAGGTGGACTCTTACTTAGCGTAACAGCTTGTAACGGAGTAGGTGCTGCAAATAGTGGCACCGTCACAAAAACTGTGGTAACTACTTCACGCTGCCACAAGCGGTACCAGTGTAACTACTGACAGCTCTACAACAGGCAGTACAACAACTACTGCATCTTCAGGAACTTCCTCTGCTGCTGCGACAGGAACAGTGAAGGCAGATATGTTTACTGATCGTGATAAAGATGCGTCTTACGATGAGTCAAGCGCTACCAAGGTTAATCTTAGTGAAATTAAGGATTCGACCTATACTATAACCAAGGAAGGTGTTTACATTCTTTCAGGAACCTATTCAGGACAGATAATTGTCAATGTGGCGGATACTGCTAAGGTTCAACTTGTACTTGATGGTGTAACAATTACTAATGAAAGCACAGCAGCTATATATGTAAAAGAGGCTGACAAGGTTTTTGTAACACTAAAGGATGGTACTACAAGTACACTTACAACTTCAGGAACCTTTGTAGCTACTGATGACAACAATGTTGACGGTGTTATCTTCTCAAAGGGAGACCTTACTATCAATGGAAGCGGTTCTCTTAAGATAAGCTCTACCGCTCACGGCATAGTGGGCAAGGATGATGTTGTAATTACAGGTGGAAATATTGACATAACATCCACAAAGAAGGGCATCAGCGGAAAGGACAGTGTAAGAATAGCTGATGGTACTATCAACATTACAACAGGTACAGATGGTATTCACTCTGAAAACAGTGATGATACAAGCAAGGGCTTCGTATACATTGAAGGTGGTACTATTACAATAAATGCGGCAGATGACGGTATCCACGCAGGAACGAACCTCGATATAGTTGGAGGTAAGATTGACATTACCCAAAGTAATGAAGGTCTTGAAGGTAAGGATGTAAATATCTCGGGTGGCGAAGTAAATGTGGTGTCAAGTGATGATGGTATCAATGCAACAGCTTCTGCTACGACAGGACAGAAGGAAAGTATGCAGGCAGAAGATGCAAGCATCAATATCTCAGGTGGTAAGATTACAGTAAATGCGGAAGGAGATGGAATTGATTCTAACGGTGACCTCACAGTAAGCGGTGGTGAGACCTATGTAAGTGGTCCAACCAGGGGCGGTAACGGAGGTATCGATTATAACGGTACAGGTACAATCACAGGTGGTACCTTCATAGTAACAGAGATTCAGAGTATGACTGAGAACTTTGGTTCTTCATCAACTCAGGGTGTTGTACAGTTAAGTGTATCTAATCAGGCAGCAGGAACCACTGTTAGCATTGCTGATTCAAAGGGTAATGTACTTGCTAGCTATACACCAGCCAAAGAGTATAACAGTGTTATCATCAGTACAAAAGGCATGACACAGGGTGAGACCTATACAGTGACAGCAGGAACTACGACACAGCAGGTGACTCTCAGCCAGCTAGTAAGTGGCTCAGGCGGAATGGGTGGTCATGCAGGGAGGCCCAGGAGGTCCGGGAGGTAATGGTGGTCCGGGAGGTAACGGTGGCCCAGGGAGGTAACGGAGGTTCTAGGCGAAATGAAGGTGGACTCCAGGGGAGGCTTCGGAGAAACGGAATGAATGGAGGCCAGGTGGCAACAACTCTGGAGGGACACAGGGTAACGGAGGCCCGCGGTAACGGAGGGGCGAAAAGCTGGGAAATAACAACTTCGGAGGTCCAAATGGTAACGGAGGTCCGGGCGGAAACAACTTCGGAGGCCCACAGGGAAGACCTGAGGGAGCCCTCCAAATGGCAGACGCAGAAACTGGGCCAGCAACGAAGGTGGTTCCAAAAATCAGAATAGTATGAAAGGAGGGCAGAGTAAATCATCCGGAACAACTAACAGTTCAAACAATAATTCCGGAACAAAGGGAAGTACTAATAAAAGCAGAAGCTAAGACTATAGTGGAAAGAGCGATAGTACTTCACAAAATATCCAATCAAAAATTGCTATTAGTTACAAAGAGATTGCGAGGGTTAAGGCTCTCGCAGTCTCTTTGTTTGTTGACTATGTTTATTGCTTTTATTATAATTAGGTGATGTTTGGTTATGAAGTATTTACACTTGTGTATTGGTTTTATCTCAGGGCTCTAAAGTAGGAATGATGAGTATAAGGCATTTTTTTGAATCTAACCGGATAAAATAAGGATGATTATATATGAAAATAGAGCAAAAATAGATGAAGAAAACAGACTGTGGATAGAAGTTTCAGAAAAGGCCACACTGAAGGAAAATATGGGGAAGCCCCTGTCTTAAATTATATTTTAAAAAGTGGGATACAAGACCGTATATTTCCTTTAGAGACTTCATTATGACTATTTTGACGCTAATAACCGTGAGAGAATATCAGATATTTTATATCGCTAAGAGTATCATCTTTATCTTTCATTTTAAGATTAAATATGGTATGATATGTGTGCTTATCTGAGTAAAAAGGAGTAACACAAATGGTTTTTCCAGTATTTTATTTATTACAAGGTTCCTGCCACTAGTACTAGCTATTTACTTTATAGTGCCAAAGCGTATAAGGAATCTTGTTTTTGTTTTTGTCAAGCATACTTTTTATGCTTGGGGAGAACCTGTATACATATTACTTATGTGCTTTACCATAACTGTAGACTATGTATTTGGAATTATTATAGATAAACAGATATCTGCAGGTAAGAAAAACAATGCTAAGGTTTCGCTTGCGGCAGCAGTAGCTATCAATCTCTTGCTGCTTGGTTACTTTAAGTACGCTAATTTTACCATAGATACCATCAATTCGCTTACAGGTGCCGGGATAGCAGCTATCAAGCTGGCTCTGCCAATAGGAATATCATTTTATACATTTCAGAGTCTGTCCTATGTTATTGATGTGTACAGGGGCGATACTAAGGTACAGAAAAACATCCTTGACTTTGGAACCTCTGTAACCCTTTTTCCACAGTTGATTGCAGGGCCTATCGTAAGGTACCGTACAGTAGCGGAGGAAATGCAGGGAAGAGTAGAAAATAGAGCCGATTTTGCAAGGGGTATCAGCCGATTCTATCTATGGTCTTGGTAAAAAGTTCTACTTGCCAATAACGCGGGTCTTCTTTGGGACAGTGTAAATGCACTGACTGCTTCTGAAATGTCAGTAGGAAGTTTTTGGCTTGGAACTTTGCACTACACCTTCCAGATTTATTTTCTGACTTTCTCAGGGTATTCGGATATGGCTATAGGTATGGGACTTATGTTTGGCTTCCATTTTGATGAAAACCTCAACTATCCTTATATGGCTAAGTCAATCACTGAGTTTTGGAGAAGGTGGCATATATCACTTTCTACCTGGTTTAAGGAATATGTGTATATTCCGCTTGGAGGCAATAGGGCAGGCCTTGCTCAAGCAGATAAGAAATATCGTTATTGTATGGATGCTTGCAGGCTTTTAGATGGTGCGAGCTGGAACTTTGTTGCCTGGGGACTGTATTATGGTGTTATCCTGATTTTTGAAAAGGTTTTTCTACTGAAAATAATAGAGAAAGATGCCTAAGGTTGTCAGACATCTTTATACAATGTTTTTGGTTATCATTGGCTGGGTACTCTTTTCCTTTGATTCATTTAAGAAGGGTGCAGAGTTTATAGCAGGAATGTTTGGATTAGGCGGTTATTCTGTCATAAATAAAGAATTTATCTATCTCTTAATAACCTTGTGCTTTTAATAATACTTGTAGTTGCAAGTACCGATGTCCTAAGGGATGGATAGAAAAACTGGCAGCCAAGGACAAACCGATATTTAAGGTGACCGGTATAATTTTACTTGAAGTGATTTTAGGAATATGTGTTGCCTACCTGGTAGCATCAACCTACAATCCGTTCCTGTATTTTAGGTTCTAATGGGAGATATGTATGAAAAATATTTACTTTTTGAAAAATGCTAAGATAGCTGTATTTGGCGGGACTTTAGTTGCACTTTTCTTTGGGGCAGTGCTTCATAAGCCTACTGAATTCTCGCAGTCCGAGAACAGATATTTGGAGCAGCGGCCTAAGATTACTACAGCAAAGCTCTTTGATGGAAGCTTTATGAAGGACTACGAGACCTTTATCACAGACCAGTTTCCTGAAAGAAGCTTTTTTATGGGTGTGAAAACTGCTGTGGAAAGGCTCCGTGGAAGAACAGATGACAATGGCGTGTATTTTGGCAAAGATGGCTATCTGTTCGGGAAATATGACGCTTCGCTTTTTGAGTCAGAGACTGCAAAGAACAATGAAAAAACAATAGCTGATTTTGTGAAGGCTTACGCAGACAAATTTGGTAAGGACATTTTCAGGTGGCATTGGCTCCTCTTCTTCTGAGATATAGGAGATAAGTTACCTGCCTTTGCACCTGTCTATAATCAGACAAAATTTATTACCGGCATAAAAAACGAAGCCGGGGATGAATATGTTACAGACCTCGGTGACAATCTGAAAAAGCATGCAAATGAGTACATCTATTACAGGACAGACCATCACTGGACCAGTCTTGGAGCTTACTACGGCTATGAGGCTGTTGCTTCCGGACTGGGGCTTAAGGTTCAGCCTCTTGATAAACTAAAGGCTGATACAGTTACTAAGGACTTCCTTGGAACCTATGATTCTAAGGTAAATACAGGAGTTATAGGAGGAGTCATACCTGATGACATTACCCTGTATTCTTCAAAAGAGATAGACAAAGCAAAGATGACCTGGGATAACGACGAAGAAAAAAGCTATGACAGTATATATATCCCGGATGCCTTGAAGGGAAAAGACAAATATACAGTGTTCTTTGGAGGCAACCACAGTGTTACTGACATTAAGACAGATAGCAAAACAGGAAAGACCCTCCTTTTAATTAAAGATAGTTTTGCTCATAGTCTTGCACCATTTTTGATAAAGGATTATGATAGAATAGTAATGCTTGATTTAAGATATTTTTAATAAAAAGTCTTAAAAAGTATATTGATGAAAATAAAATCACAGATTTACTGGTACTTTACAGTACGCCAGACTTCACAGAGGATGCAAATATTGGCAGATTGTTGAGGTAGATATGTTAAAAGAAAGCTTTTAAAAATTTCCTTATTATTTCCGTTATATTGCAGTGCTTGCCGCAGCGGTATTTGACAAAGGCTAAGAAGGATGACATAAAAAAGAGGAGACAACTGTACCAAACAGGGTCGAGTTTTGCAAAGCCTGAGGTATGCAAAAGACTGTACAAGAAGGTTGCAAAGAAGCTTAAGGTGAAGAAGCCGGATATTTATTCTATGAAGTATCAGAAGGCTGCAAAGAGTATAATCGAGAATTATAAGAAAAAGGGCAGCTATACAGTGGATGCACCACTTCTTATCGTAAACCCATATGGAACCAATACTACAGGTCTTTATATTTATTTTAAGCATAAGTTTAGAGTAAATACCATATATTCGGTTAATGTAAAGGAAATTGACGGTAAGGAAGATGCAAAAACAAAGGACTTTCAGGGAGCATTGTACACCAATACTACCGGTATGCCGCTTGCAGAGCAGGAAGGCATAATCATAGGAATGGTACCGGGAGAGAGGAATTATGTATCGGTATACATTTATGATGAAAACAATAAAATGATAGCTAAAGCAGGCTACAGGTTAGATATTCCTGAGGCTGAGACTGTGACTATGAAGACTCTTGATGCTTCTCTTGAAAGAGAAGTAACACAGCTTTCGGATGGGCTGTTTGCTGTATTTGGACTGGATGATAACGGCAGAAAAGAAAAGCACATACTATTCTACGATAACTACGGCATCATAAGGGCTGAGCTTCCGCTTGTAAAAGGAGGCGGGGCTTCTGAGACCAATATAGCACAGATTGATGACAAGCTGTTTTACGCAGTTGATAGTAACAGGTTTGCTATTATTGACAGATTTGGCAAGATTGAGAAGTTTATTCCACTTGAAGGCGGAACCACAGCACTTGGAGACATGGACTTAAATACCGGCATAAGGAAGGCTGTAACCCTGTCACGAAGGAATGGAAATGACGGAATTTTCTCGGTAGACATCTTGGAGGGCAAGTCCAAGGAGATAGTAAACTTTAATAAACTCTTTTCTGCTTACTATAAGAAAGGCGGTTCCAAGTTAAAGCTTTACCTCAGTGCAGTTTATTAATGATAATGACTTGATTGTAGGTGAGAAGAACACTCGTCCATTGTTAGGGATGGTAACAATGTTTTCAGAAATCCTAAGATAAAGGGAGTTATTTCAGGCACCAATGACCTGAAATCAGCTTATGGTGATGCGTTCTACAGTAAGGACGGAGATTTTGTCAGCCAGAAAAAGCAAAGATACGGCCTATGTTGATAAGAGCGAAAAAGCTTGGTAAGAAACAGTATCATCTGATAGTGTTTGACAATAACTCAGGCGGCTTTGAATTCCTTTTAGCTACAAGTATCTGGTAGATGGGGAGAAGATGACATATAGCCTGAAAAACAGCGTCGAACTTCCTTATTCCGCTGAGAATGGAAGTGCTTCCTTTAATCAGGGTTATCTTTATAGCGGCTTCTACAGGAAGTGGCAGTTTTGAGGAGTACAATCCGGACGGATATAAGCTTGCGAGCTACAGCTTTAAGAACAGGCTTTACAGGGTATATAAGCATAGTATGAAAGGCAGTTGGTTTTACCAAGCAATGGAATTTAATGAATTTATTAGTGATAAGAAGATACTCTCAGGTATAGGAAAGTTTAGATTTAAGAGACCAACACCTGTTCAGGAGGCAGTTTATGCCAAGGTGCTTGAGGGGGCAGCTATTTTGTGCAGGCTCCTACAGGTTCAGGGCAAGACCTTGGCTGATTTGCTTCCTTTATTTGAGAAGTATAAAAATGTGGAAAAGGGAGAATAAGGTTATTATAGCGGCTCCTACCACAGAGCTTGCTTTTGCAGATACATAGACAGGCAGAGCTTGTCAGAGGAATACAGGTATAGGCTCTTCATTCGGTCTGCCTTGGTGGAAATGCAAGCATAATAAGGCAGATTGAAAACCTCAAAAAGAAGCCTCAGATTATCGTAGGTACACCGGGACGAATAATAGAGCTAATCAGAAAAAGAAAAATTGCAGCACATTTAGTTAAAAACTTTAGTGCTTGATGAGGGCGACAGACTCTTTGATAAGAACAATAAAGGGAGACTACGGATGCACTTATCAAATGTCTTGTAAGAGACAGACAGCTTTTTGTTGTTCTCTCACTACCCAGACAAGGGCAGCTCTTGATGGGGCAAAAGGCCTGGGCTCCCGACATAGAGGAGATTAGTGCTGACGGTGGACGGAAATCCCTGCCAATATCAAAGCATTGGTGTGTGGTTTTGTGAAAAAGAAACAAAAATGGAAATTCTTCGTGGTACTACAGGGGCAATAAGGACAAGGAAGGCGATTATCTTTGTAAATGGTACTTATGATATAGAAGAAACCTATAAGAAGCTTGCCCACCATCATTATCAGGTGGACTATATAGGCGGAGAGCGTACCAAGGAAGAAAGAAAGAAGGCTATGCAGGGATTTTTCTGATGGGAAGTTTAAGTACCTGATAGCTACTGATATAGCTGCGAGAGCTTACAGTTTGATGGATGTAGATACAGTTTTCCATGAAATCTACCTGAGGACGCCGATACCTATCTTCACAGGGCAGGTAGGACAGGGCGTGCAGGCAGGGTGGGAAGGAACTTGATTATCATTACAGAGAGGGAACTTCCTCTTATCAAAAAGTATGAAAAGGCACTTGGAATCAAGTTTTCCCAGAAATTTTACTATAATGGTAAGCTAATGGATGTGAAGAAGGAAGATGGGCGAGATGATGGCTGAACTTTATGTAACAAAGTGTGATTAGTCAATTAAAAAAGGACATTTCCAAAATGGAGATGTCCTTTTTTACATGAAATTTAATAAGAATCAAATCCTCTAAGCATCCTTGCCCTGTTAGGGTGGCGGAGCTTTCTAAGAGCCTCGCTTTCTATCTGTCTGATACGCCTCTGGTTACGATTAAATTCTTTACCACCTCTTCAAGAGTTCTGGTTCTTCCATCAAGAAGGCCAAATCTAAGCACGAGTACCCTCTGTTCCCTTTCGGAAAGAGTAGTAAGTAGCTTTTTATCTGATCCTGAAGCATAGTGTAGTAGCAGCTTCTTCAGGACCCATTATGGTATCATCCTCGATAAAATCTCCAAGGTGGCTGTCGTCCTCTCTCCGATAGGAGTATCAAGTGATATAGGATCAGCGGAAAATCTTCATTATTTCACGCACCTTCTCTACAGGAAGATTCATCTCAGCTGCAATTTCCTCCTCGGTAGGTTCACGCCCTAGTTCCTGAAGCAGGCTCCTGGATACCCTGTATGCCTTGTTGATTACCTCTGACATATGCACAGGTCATACGTGATTGTCCTTGACTGGTCCGCTATAGAACGTGTGATTGCCTGCCTTATCCACCAGGTAGCATAAGTACTGAATTTATAGCCTTTGGTATAATCAAACTTATCTACTGCTTTGATGAGTCCGAGATTTCCTTCCTGTATGAGGTCGAGGAAGGAAAGACCACGCCCTACATACTTCTTTGCTATACTTACAACAAGCCTGAGATTGGACTCTGTAAGCCTGTCTGAAGCATCCTGATCACCTTGAGCTATTTTCTTTAGCAAGCTCAACTTCCCCTTCCATACTTAGAAGAGGGTAGTTACCGATTTCCTTAAGATAAATCTTCACAGGATCATCTGACATTATCGAAAGAGTTATGTCATCTCCTATATCAAGGTCTGCATCGTCATCAACTTCAGGAAGTGAATCATCAAAGAGATCGTCATCCATATCGTTAATGTTCATAATGGTAACGCCGTTGCTCGAGATAGTCATAGATTTTCTCGTAGTGGCTGGCGTCAATGTTAAGACTCTTAAAAATAATCATTTAACTTATCGGACCTCGATTACATCTTTATTCTTTTTGCAATTTGAAGAAGTCCTTCTAATTTTCGTTAAAAAATCATCCTGCCACAGCGGTGGTATTCTCTGATTTTGTAGTTTTCAGCTGCTACAGCAGTTTTTCTTGGTTGATTTTTAGTAGTTTTTCTTTGCAGCAGTTTCTGTTTCTTTTGTTTCTTTACTTTACTTTCTTTATCTTTTAGCATTGGAAGTCATTAGCACTCATTCCTTTCAAATCTCACTCTTAATTTTTGAGCGTAAACATTTGTAATTATACCATAAATATAAACTAAAAATCCAATACAAATTTAAAAATGAAGCAGCGCATAAAAATTTGAATATTTTTAGCTGAAAGTGGTAAATGTAAAAGATTAATGAAAATGATGAGATTAATGGAGGTATATATACATCTATGAGTCGTGATAATGGACAAAGTCAGATTATTGACTTAAAAATGAAGGCTCTGTAAAGAGGGTAATTGGTGAGTCAGCGGAAAGGGTGGAGTAGGGCAAAGTCATTCGTCACCCAAGGCTTGCGGCGATATTTCAAAAGAAAGGTTACAATTCAGCAGTTCTTGATGCGGATATAACCGGACCATCCATTCCAAGGTGCTTTTTGGCTTATAAGGCAGAGGCAAATGAAAACGGAATACAGCCGAGCTTACCAAGGGGGAATTCAGGTAATGTCTGTAAACCTGCTTTTTGGACGAAGAATCAGTTCTGTTGTCTGGAGAGGACCTATAATAGCAGGCACAGTTAAGCAGTTCTGGTCAGAGGTAGACTGGAAAGATGTGGAGTATATGTTTGTAGACATGCCACCCGGTACAGGTGATGCCGCTACTGTATCTTTCAGTCACTGCTCTGTTGACGGCATAATCATCGTTACTCTCCTTTCTGAACTGGTATCTATGATAGTTGAGAAAGCTGTAAATATGGCTAATGCTATGGAAATACCTGTACTGAATAGTTGAGAACTACAGCTATATCAAATGCCCGGACTGCGGTAAGCTTATTCATCCGTTTGGAGAAGGAAAGACAGATGATGTTGGTCTTAAATACGGCATTCCGGTGCTTTCAAGGCTTCCAATGGACAGCAGGATAGCAGATGCTATGGACAACGGTAAGGTTGAAGAACTTGAACTGGATGTGCTTGGTGAGACAGCAGATACAATTGAGTTTTTACTAAGGAATGTTGACCACAGTGTAGATAGAGAAGAATACGGAGAGAACCACAAGGTAGCAATCGCTCTTGATGAGAATGAAAAGTTTGTAGGTAAGCTTGCAAATGCTCATAGGTTCGTCATTGCAGATACAAAGGCAAGAAAAATCCTTGAAAGGACTATGCTTGAGGCAGCTTCACCTGAGGAAGCTGTAGCTGCACCCTTTAAAAGCAGGCGTGGATATGGTTATCTGTAGTGGTATTGATAAGCACCCATGGGCTTCCTTTGCAGACAATGCAATGGCTTCAGTTCCGTGCTTATGGGTGAAGTGTAGAGGATATACTCGCTAATTTCTTAAACGGACAATACAATAAGGCCTCAAAAACTTTTTATTTTACATTTATAGTCTGTTGTGATAAAATGTGGGCAGTTAAAGTAAACAAAAATTTAATAGCATCATACTGATGCGGAATGGAGAATAATATGTATAGTATCAGCAAAGGATATGTTAGTTAAAGCAAAAGCAGGACGTTATGTTGTAGGCCAGCTTTAATATCAATAACTTAGAGTGGACAAAGGCCATCCTTATGACTGCTGAAGAACTTGAAGTCCTGTTATCCTTGGTGTATCTGAAGGCGCTGGAAAGTATGATGGTGGATACAATGCTGTTGTAGGTATGGTAAACGGTTTACTTAGGGCGATCTTAAGATATCTCGTACCTGTAGCTCTTCACCTTGACCACGGCTCATTTGAAGGCTGCTACAAGTGTCTTGATGCGGATTTTCTTCAATTATGTTTGATGGTTCACATTATCCTATTGATGAGAATGTAGCAAAGACAACAGAGCTCGTTGCAGCTGCTCATAAGATGGGTGTTTCCATTGAGGCAGAAGTTGGATCTCATCGGTGGAGAAGAAGATGGTGTAATTGGTATGGGTGAGTGTGCAGATCCGAAGAGTGCAAGAGAGTTGCTGATCTTTGGAGTAGACTTCCTGGCAGGTGGTAGGTAACATCCACGGAGTATATCCTCCAAACTGGAAGGGCTTTTCATTTGAAACTCTTGATGCTATCCAGAAAAAGACGGGAATCTTCCACCTGTACTTCACGGTGGTACAGGCATTCCTGCGGACATGATTAAAAAGGCCATCGAGCTAGGCGTATCTAAGGTTAATGTTAATACTGAGTGCCAGATATCACTTTACAGCAGCAACAAGAGAGTACTTTTGAAGCGAAAACAAGGATAAGGCAAGTAGGGCTTTGACCTCGTAAGGTGCTTGCTCCGGGCTTTGAAGCTATCAAGGCTACAGTTAAAGAGAAGATGGAACCTTTGGTTCAGTAGGAAAAGCTGAATAAGAGAAATTACTCTTTGAGTTAAGGTTTAATTTACTTGCCACATCAGGGTGGAGGTTTTGTATGGGTATTTTGTACTTAAACTTAACCGGGATGTGGCTGTTTTATTAGAAATAGGAGTTGTTATTGATGTGGATTGCTAACAATTGGAAAGAATATGAAGTCCTGGATTGTTCGTCATGAGAAAAAAGCTCGAAAACTGGGGTGGATATTCTCTTATTCGTCCTGATCCTCAGGTAATATGGGACAGAAAAGCACGCTTAAGGAGTGGAAAAGACCATCTGCCCACTACCATAGAAGCAAACTCGTGGAGGTGGGAGAATGGGAGTTTTTAACCTCCCTGAACAGTGGAATATTCATTACAGAGACTTGACCTTCAATCTCGAAGCCCTTTTAGCTTCAAGCACACAGGACCTTTTCCGGAACAGGCTGTAAACTGGGGACTGGTTTTTCCGATATTATAAATAAGAGCAGGAAAAACTAAAGGTTCTAAACCCTTTGCCTACACCGGAGGAGGAGACTGTGCAGCAGCAGCGGCTGGAGCCGAAGTAGTTCATCGTAGATGCTGCCAAGGGATGGTAGCCTGGGCAAAGGAAAATGCAAAGCTCTCAGGACTTGAAGAGGCTCCTATTCGCTACATAGTGGATGACTGTGTCAAATTTGTAGAAAGAGAAATAAGACGCGGCAATCACTATGATGGAATAATAATGGATCCTCCTTCCTACGGAAGAGGACCTAAGGTGAAATATGGAAGATAGAAGAGGCTGTATATCCTTTTGTTAAGAAAGTGTACGGAACTTTTACATAAAAGGAGAGCAAATTCTTCCTTATCAACAGTTACACGACCGGTCTTCAGCCTGCAGTGCTGAAGCTATATGCTTAATACTGCAATCACAGACAAGTTTGGCGGCAGGGTAATGGCTGAAAGAGATTGGACTCGGTAAAGAAAATGGCTTTGGTGCTTCCTTGCGGGCATCGGGAAGGTGGATAGGAGAATAATGGAAAACAATACAGAAGATATCAAAGAAAAAAAGAAATGGGATAAAAAGTCTGTTTTTAAAGAAATTAGAGACTATGTGTTTCTAATTGCCCTGGCTTTTGTATTAGCATTTTTGATGAATAAATTTGTATATGCAAATGCGGAAGTTCCCACAGGCTCTGCATGCTTCCTGTCGTTGAACCGGGTGACAGACTGATAGTAAACAGGCTGGCTTACCTTTTTGAAGACCCTAAAAGGGGAGATATAGTGATGTTTGCTTATCCTGACGATGAAAGTGAAAATTATCTAAAGAGAATCATAGGACTTCCGGGAGAGAAGGTTGAGATTAAGAAAGGACTTGTCTATATTAATGACAGTAAAAAGCCTTTGTCGGAGCCTTATTCTAACGATCCTCCAAATGATTTTTGGGCCTTATACAGTTCCAAAAAGGATGTTACTTTATGCTTGAGACAATAGGGATGAAAGTAAGGATGCAAGTATTGGGATAATAAGTATGAAAAGAAAGATTGTGGGAAAGGCTTGGCTTAAATACTATCCACACTTTACTTTCTTACATTCAGCAGAATATTCGGAAAGTAACTACATGAATGGAGCTATGAGAGGGACTCTAAGTATAAGTTAATTTCTTCCTATGCGGAATGCTGATTGCTGCTATATTATGCTTACAGTTCCCAGGCATAACAGCAGAGGCAAAAACTAAGACAAGGACAAGCGCAAATGCAAAACCAAAGCACCACTTTGATACTGGGTGACAGCATCGCATACGGAATGGCTCTTGGTAAAAACTACGGTACGGGAGTGGATAACCCTGATACGGTATATTGGCTGGCTGAGGGCGGTGTAACCATCAACTTTATATATCCTGACTTTTAAGATTCATTTAGGTAGAAAAATGCCAAGGAAGGTTGTTAACACATTTACTAATACAAGAAATTTTGACCTTGATAAGGAAGTTAAAAGAAAAGAAGATAGAAGACATTGTCGTAGTGCTTGGTGCCAATTGGCTGTGTAGAGAGGCTGCAAAAGAACACCGTGAACTGTCTTAAGAAGCTGGCAAAGAAAAAGCGGTTGCAGAGTTTACTATGAAACATTCTTCCTATGTGCATAAAGGAAGATATGCAAGGATAAGTCACGACTGATGGCGGAGCATAACAGCACTGCGAGAGAAGCTTTAAGAATACAGACATCGTTTATATAGATGCATATGGTATTGCAAAGTCGGTGAAGAATTACAGAAATTATACCTGGGATGGAATTCATTATTCCCAAAAGGTGCATAATCCGGTATTTAAGGCAATTTATCTGTTATAGAAAGAATAAGGTAAGGCGCACACCTCTTCTGCCAAAAAGAAAAGTAAGCAGAAAAGACAGATAGAAAGAGTAAGTCAATGTATTAAAAGATTGAACGAAGTATGGGCTTAAGGAGGTATGTGTGTCTATGAATGAAACAAGAGATACGTTTTTAAGCTCATTTTGATTATTACGATTTTAAATGTGTTTGGGATTTTCTTATATGAAAATGTTGTGGAACAGGGCTCTTAAGGCAAGCCTGAATTTCTGCATTGAGACAATCAAGCGCTCGAGGTAAGAGCGCCATTCAATGAAACTAATGGGGAATGAAATATCCTCTTATGTTAGCAGTGATAAGGCTGAAAACGATGGAGATGCTGTACTGATTATAGGTGATAGTAATATTTTATCTTATGAGCCGCAACAAAAGGGAATATGAAAAGAAGTATGACAGAAAAGTGTACTGGCTTGCAGAAAGTGGCGCAGGAGCGGGGCTGATTGGCGATGACTTGGTTGTAAAGCTTGGCTAGTTAATCCTGACTATACAGAGAATTCTCCTAACAACAGCAGATAAGACTGATGTCTCAAAAGAAATAAGAGAGAAATCGATAGGCAATATCGTGGTAATGCTTTGGAGTACAGTCTGGTGATGGTTATGCCAAGGATTTGAGTGAAAGCTTAAGAAAAATCTCCGAAACTACAGGAGCAAAAGTTAGCTATAGCTATCTATCCCGCCATATAGATAAGTCAAAAAATACCACATATCTTTATTGACATACTAAAGTTCAATTCACTCTATGAAAGATGAACTTAAGGATACCAATATAAGATATATTGATGCTTATGCAATTGTAGAGAGTATCGAGGGCTATAAAAATGAGACCAGTGACGGTCTGCATATATAGCAAGAAAAATATATGACAATTTATTTGATAAAAATAATAAAATTAATTGTGAAAAATAACCAAAATTATGCTTTTTATTAAATAAATGTTGATAATACGCCATCTTTGTGCGTATAATAGCAATGTTGTGGCATGATAGCTAAGAAGCGGAGGTTGCCGAGAATACTGCAAAAGTGGGTTTTGGGTTTTTCGTGGAGCGAATGTCAAGAGGCCGAAAGGTCTGTAAACCTGGCGACAAGTCACTGTACAGAAAACAACTAATATGTTCTACAGAGTAGGGCGCGGTGTGATTATCAGTATGTTTAGGATTATGAAACACCTGGTGGTGTATAGTCACCGCTTGTCGTACTAAAATACGTGATGATTCACGAAAGAGTGAAAAAGGAGGCGACTTTTTATGGCAAGTCAAGTAATGAGAATTACATTAAAAGCGTACGATCATCAGCTCATCGACAGTTCAGCAGCAAAGATTGTTGATACTGTAAAGAAGGCTGGAGCAAAGGTTAGTGGTCCTGTACCTCTTCCAACAAAGAAAGAGATAGTTACAATACTCTGTGCGGTGCACAAGCATAAGGACTCCAGAGAACAGTCTCGAGCAGAGAACTCACAAGAGACTCATCGATGTTTTTCGAGCCTAACCAGAAATTGCTGACGCATTATCAAGACTTGATGTTCTGCTGAAAGTGTTGAGATTAAAATCAACATGGAAGAATAAGTAGGAAAACAAAAATTAGCAAGATCCTTAGGTTATGGATAGAGAGAAAAACTCCTATTTAGCTTATCTCAGGATGACCGGCTGGCTCCGGGTCCGCTGTAGATTAACAGGAGGTAAAGAGATGAAGAAAGCAATATTTGCAACAAAAATCGGTATGACACAGATTTTTGCTGAAGATGGTTCCATTAATTCCTGTAACTGTATTAAAGGCTGATCCCTGCTGTAGTAACTCAGGTTAAGACAGTAGAGAATGACGGCTATAGCGCAGTTCAGGTAGGTTTTGGTGAGATCGCGAGAAAGCTCGTTAATAAGCTCAAAAGAAAGGGACACTTTGCAAGGCAGGCGTTCCGTAAAGAGATTCCCTTAGAGAATTCAAACTTGAGGATGCTGAGAAATTACAAGGCTGGAGACGAAATCAAAGCAGATGTATTTGCATCAGGCGTAGCGTTGCATGTAACAGCTACATCTAGGTAAAGGTTTCCAGGGTGTTATTCACAGACACGCTCTTCACAGAGGACCCATGACCACGGTTCCCGTATCACAGACACGCTGGTTCTAACGGTGCTGTTCTGGATCCTAGTAAGGTATTCATGGGCAAGAAGATGGCTGGACATATGGGACACGTTAAGGGTTACAGTTCGTGAATCTTGAGGTAGTGAGAGTTGACGTAGAGAAGAGCTTAATCCTTTGTTAAGGGAGCTGTCTCCTGGTTCTAAGAAGGCACTTTGTAATGATTAAGAACACTACAAGAAAAACTAAATAATATAACCTGACGGGAAGGAGGAAATATAAATGGCAAACATATCTCGTATTAATATGAAGGCAAAGAAGTTGGAACATTAGAAACTTAATGATGCACCTTTGTAGAAGTAAAGAGCATCTCGATGCATAGAGCAGTTGTTTTACAGCTTGCTAACAAACCGTCAGGCGCACAGAGTGCTAAGACACGTCGGCAGTTCGTGGAGGCGGAAGAAAAGCCTTGGAGACAGAAGGGAACCGGTCACGCCAGACAGGGGATCTATCAGAAGCTCCGTAGTGAAGGGCGGCGGTGTTGTATTTGCACCACTGAGCCAAGAGTTATTCATTTAAGCATGAATAGAAAGAGAAGCAGGCAGCTATCTGCGCTCAGCACCTACAACAAAGTTAAATGAGAATAAGCTTTATCGTGCTTGATGAGTTCAAGCTTGGTGAGATTAAGACAAAGGCTGCAAAAGAAGGTTTTAGAGGATACATGGCCAACAAGGCTCTTATTATTCTTGGTGAGAAGGAAGAGAACGTAATTCTTTTCTGCTAGAAACCTTGAGTCAGTTGCAAACAACTTTGACCAATAGCATCAGTGTATATGATATCTTAAACTCATGACAGCCTTGTTATTACAAAGGATGCTGTTTCAAAAGATTGAGGGAGGTATACGCATAATGGCAGATATTAAATATTATGATTGTTATTTTGAAGCCTCATCATCACTGAAAAGAGAGGAACGGCGATGGCAGAGAAGAAATATGCTTTCTCGTAAACCTGAAGCTACCAAGACTCAGATTAAGGAAGCTGTAGAGTAAAGATGTTCGCCGGAACAAAGGTTGTTAAGGTAAACACAGTAAATGCAGTGACGGAAAAAGTAAAGAGACGAGTAACTTTACGGAAGAACTGCTAAGACAAAGAAGGCTATGTAAAGCTTTCAGAGGATAGCAAAGATATCGAGATCTTCCAGGGATTATAATTAACAAATAGTATGGCACGCAGCCGATAACAGCGACTTAGGGTGAAAGCCTTAAGATGAAAGGAGTTTTATAATGGGAATTAAGAAATTCGGCCCATATACACCTTCCAGACGTAATATGACCGATTTAGACTATGCAGAGATTACAAAGTCAACTCCGAGAAGTCTTTAGTGTATCACTCTAAGAAGAATTCAGGCCGTAACAACTGTGGTAAGATTACAGTAAGACATAGAGGAGTGCGGGACTCACGCAGACTTTTATAGAATTATTGATTTTAAGAGAAGAAAAGATGGAATCCCTGCAAAGGTTGTTGCTATTGAGTACGATCCAAACCGTACAGCAAACATAGCACTCTTACATTATGCAGACGGTGAGAAGGCTTATATCCTTGCTCCTGTAGGCTTAACAGTAGGAAACAACACTTATGAACGGTGCTGAGGCTGAAGTAAGAGTAGAAATTGTCTTCCACTTCATCTATTCCAGTTGGTTCAAATATTCACACATATAGAGTTATATCCTGGCAAGGGTGGACAGTTAGTTCGCAGCAGGTAATGCAGCTCAGCTTATGGCTAAGGCAAGTCATGCTACACTTAGAATGCCATCCGGAGAAATGAGAATGGTACCTGTAGAGTGCCGTGCTACTATCGGTCAGGGCTGGAAATATTGAGCATGAACTTGTAAAATGTTGGTAAAGCAGGACGCACACGTACTAAAGGTTTCAGACCCTACAGTTCGTGGTTCTCCATTATGAACCCTAACGACCATCCACACGGTGGTGGTGAAGGTAAAACAGGAATTGGTCGTCCAGGGCCCCTGTAACACCTTGGGTAAACTGCTCTTGGTCTCAAGACAAGAAAGAGCAATAAGAGGTCCAATAAGTTAATCGTAAGAAGACGCGATGGTAAGGGACTTAAATAATAGATTATAAGGAGGTTTAACTATGGCAAGATCACTTAAAAAGGGACCATTTGCTGATGGACATTTATTAAAGAAGATAGATGCTCTTAACGCTGCCGGTGATAAGAGCGTAGTTAAGACTTGGTCACGTCGTTCAACAATTTTCCTTCATTCGTTGGACACAATAACAGCTGTTCACGACGGAAGAAAGATAGCCTGTATATGTTACAGAAGATGATGGTAGGACACAAGCTTGGAGAATTCGTACCAACAAGGTCTTACAGAGGACATGGTAAAGACGAAAAGAGAATGTAATAAAAATATTTACAAAACTGAAAGGAGGTACATCCGATGGCAAAAAGCGACATAGATCCCAGATCAAAAGAGAAAGAAATGAGAACAACAGAGAAATGAGACCACACGCAAAGTTATCTTATGCCAGAGTTTCAACTCAGAAGGCTTGTTTCGTTCTTGATGCGATCAGAGGCAAGGATGTAAATACAGCACTCGGTATATTAGCATACAACCCAAGATATGCTTCAACAGTAATAGAAAAGTTACTTTAAATTCATATTGCAAATGCAGAGGTTAAAGGTCTTAACCGCGACAACCTTTTCGTTGAGGAGTGCTTTCGCAGGAGATGGCCCAACTATGAAGAGAGTACAGCTAAGGGCAAGAGGAAGCGCATACCGCATCTTCAAGAGAATGAGTCATATAACTGTAATTTTAACGAGAAGTAATAAGAAAGGAGAGCAAGACCAAATGGGACAGAAAGTTAATCCTCACGGTATAAGAGTTGGTGTAATCAAAGACTGGTCATCAAAAATGGTATGCTGGTAAAGATTTCGCAGACTTCCTTGTAGAAGATTATAAGATTAGAGAATTTCAAGAAGAAACCTATGATGGTGAGAGGCAGTATTGATATAGAAAGAACATCTGACAGAGTTATCATCATCGTTAGCACATCACAGCCTGGTATCGTAATAGGTAAGGGTGGTGCAGATGTTGACAGATTAAAGGTAGAGGTTCGAAGTTAAGAGCGTGAAGGGTAGACCTTAAGGTTAAAGAAATTAAGAAGGCTGACTTAAATGCACAGTTAGTTGCAGAGAAGATAGCTATGATCTTGAAGCCCGTATTTCCTTCAGACGTGCAATGAAGTCTGCTATGGGAAGAACAATGAAGAATGGTGCTAAGGGCATAAAAGACAAGCGTATCCGGTCGTCTTGGTGCTGATATGGCTCTGTACAGAGTTCTATAGCGAGGGAACTATTCTCTCTTCAGACACTCTGTGCAGACATCGAGTATGGTTTTGCAGAGGCTGACACAACCCTATGGTAAGGTTGGTGTTAAGTGCTGGATCACCTTGGAGAAGTTCTTCCTACTAAGGGAAACAACAAAAAAGGAAGGGAGCGATAAATAATGTTAATGCCTCAAAAGAGTAAAGCATCGTAAGCAGTTCCGCGGCTCTATGAAGGGCGCTGACTCACAGAGGCAATACTATATCAAATGGAGAGTTCGGTATCGTTGCATCTGAGCCATCTTGGGTTAAGTCAAATCAGATAGAAGCAGCCGAATTGCTATGACCTCGTTACATTTGCGTGGTGGTAAGGTTTGATTAAGATATTCCTGACAAGCCGGTTACTATTCAGCCTGCTGAAACCTCGAATGGGTTCAGGTAAAGGTTCCCTTGACTACTGGAGCAGCTGTTGCCTGGCAGAGTAATGTTTGAAATTGGTGGAGTTGATGAGGTTATAGCAAGAGAGGCGCTCGTCTCGCTATGCACAAGCTTCCACTTAGTAAAGTAGTATCTAAAGCAGATTTAGGAAGGAGTGCTGAATAATGAAAAGTACAAAAGTATGTTCAGGACCTCAATGGTACGACACAGGTTGAGCTTTAATGAAGAATTGGTTGCTGCAAAAGAAGGAACTTTTTCAACTTAAGATTCCAGAATGCAACCAACCAGCTTGATAATATAGCCGTACTAGAGAAGTAGAAAGAATATCGCAAGAATTCAGACTGTTTTTAACAAGACAGGCTAACTAACTCTAGGTAATTAATCCGAAGAAAGGAGACATACTCGTGAAGAGAGAAAACTTTTAGAAAAGTGCGTACCGGGCAAGGTAGTTAGCGATAAGATGGACAAGACTATCACGTTGTTGCAGTTATAGATAATGTGAAGCACCCACTGCATGGTAAGATCGTTAAGAGAACCCGTAAGCTTTACGCTGAGGATGCTAACAACGAGCGTATGTAGGTGACAGAGTTAAAAGTTATGGAGACCAGACCTCTGTCAAAGACAAAGAGATGGAGACTTGTTGAAATAGTTGAAAGAGCAAAAATAATTATCCCATCTTTTAATATTTGAAAAGGAGTGCTAGTAATGACACAGCAGGAAACCAGATTGGCAGTTGCTGATAATACCGGTGCAAAAGAGCTTTTTGCATTCGTGTTAAGGGTGGCTCGACCAGAAGATATGCAGCTATAGGCGATATAATCGTTGCCAGCGTTAAAGATGCAAATACCAGGCGGAGTTGTTAAAAAGGGTGACGTTGTAAAGGCTGTTGTAGTTCGTACTAAGAAGGGCTGCCGTAGAAAAGACGGTTCTTCACAAAGTTCGATGAGAATGCAGCAGTTATAATAAAGGAAGACAAGACACCAAACTGAACTCGTATATTTGGACCAGTAGCAAGAGAGCTCGTGAGAAAACATTTTCATGAAGATCGTATCACTTGTTCCGGAAGTTTTAGTAAGGAGGTGTAAGAGTGGCTACCAGTAAGATTAAAAAGGGTGATACCGTTAAGGTAATCACAGGGAAAATACAAGGGCACCGAAGGAAAAGTTATCTCCGTTAAGGAAGGTAAGGTAATCGTTGAAGGTGTTAAGATGGTAACAAAGCATAAGAAAGCATCACAGAGCAATCCTAACGGCGGTCTCGTACACGAGGAAGCTGCTATAGATATCTCTAATGTTGTGTGCGTTGCAAAGCGCAAGGTAACAAGAGTTGGATTTACTATGCAGGGCGACAAGAGTCCGCGTAGCTAAAGCAACAGGCGACATCATTGACTAAAACGGAAGGAGGTATTTATAGTGAACAGGTTAAGAGAAACCTACTGATAAGGAAATTGCACCTGCTTTTACAGAAAAGTTCGGTTATAAGAATGTAATGCAGATTCCAAAGCTTGATAAGGTAGTTATCAATACGGTGTTGGTGAGGCTAAAGAGAACGCTAAGGTTCTTGAGACAGCTGCTAATGACCTTGAATAATTACAGGACAGAAAGCTGTATATACAAAGGCTAAGAAGTCTGTCGCAAACTTCAAACCCGTGAGGGAATGCCAATCGATGTAAAGTTACTCTTAGAGGTGACAGAATGTATGAGTTCGTTGACTGTCTCATCAATCTTGCACTTCCACGAGTACGTGACTTCAGAGGTGTTAATCCCAATGCTTTTGATGGTAGAGGTGATTATGCACTTGGTCTTAAGGAACAGCTTATTTTCCCTGAGATTGAGTATGATAAAGTAGACAAGGTAAGAGGTATGGACGTAATTTTCGTTACTACCGCTGAAACAGATGAAGAGGCAAGAGAGCTCCTTAGAGCATTCGAATGCCTTTTGCAAAGTAATTAAGGAGGAAACATGATTAAGTTATCAATGAAACTTAAGCAGGAAAGACCTGCAAAGTTCTCTACCAGGGAATATACACGTTGCAAAATCTGTGGCCGTCCTCATGCTTATTTAAGAAAATACGGAATCTGCAGAATCTGCTTCCGTGAATTAGCTTATAAAGGACAGATCCCGGCGTGAAGAAAGCCAGCTGGTAATATTAGGAAGGAGGTTAGATAAATGACAACAAGTGATCCAATTGCTGATATGCTTTACAAGAATCCGTAATGCAAATACGGCTAAACACGATGAGGTTGATGTACCTGCTTCCAATATGAAGGTATCAATCGCAGAGATCCTCTTAAGAGAGGGTTATATAAAGAGTTTTGCTATCAATGAGGTTAATGGTTTCAAGAATATCCACATCGAGCTTAAGTACGGTAAGGATAAGAATGAAAAGGTTATTAACGGATTAAAGAGAATCTCAAAGCCTGGTTATAGAGTATATGCTAACTGTGCAGACCTTCCAAAGGTTCTGGTGGTCTCGGAGTTGCAATCGTATCTACTAACAAGGGTGTTATCACTGACAAAGAGGCTAGAAGCTTCGGAGTTGGTGGAGAAGTTCTTGCATTTGTTTGGTAATTAGTATCTGATAACAAGCAGAATAATCTGCAAAAAAATAAAAATGGAGGTGCGGGCATGTCACGTATAGGAAGAATGCCTATCGCAGTACCGGCAGGAGTTACTGTTGATATTGCAGAAAATAATAAAGTGACTGTAAAAGGTCCTAAGGGAACACTTGAGAGAGTGCTTCCTAAAGAAATGATAATCAAGCTTGAAAAATGGTGAGATTGTTGTTACAAGACCTAATGAATTGAAGAAGATGAAATCTCTATGGACTTACAAGAACACTTATTAATAACATGGTTGTTGGTGAACTGAGGGTTATACCAAGACACTTGAAGTAAACGGTGTAGGTTACAGAGTTTCTAAAGCAGGAAAAGAGCTTACCCTTAATCTTAGGATATTCTCATCCGGTAGTTATGACCGATCCTGAGGGGAGTTGAGTCAACAGTTGAAGGTACTAACAAGATTATTGTTAAAGGTATTGACAAGGAGAAGGTTGGACAGTACGCAGCTGAGATTAGAGAGAAGAGAATGCCAGAGCCATATAAGGGCAAGGGTATTAAGTATGATTATGAAGTTATCAGACGCGGTTGGTAAGACCGGTAAAAATAATTAAAGGAGTGAAAAAGAATGGTTCGTAAAGCATCAAGAAGCGCTATTCGCGAAAAAGAAACATAGAAGAATGCGTGCACACTTTTTCAGGTACAGCTGCTAGACCTCGTCTCGCTGTATTTAGAAGTACTAGCCATAGTACGCACAGATCATTGACGACCAGGCTGGAGCTACTTTAGTTGCTGCATCCACACTTGAAAAGGATGTTAAGTCCGGTCCCTGAGCATACCAATGATGTAGCTGCTGCTTCTGCAGTAGGTACCGCATAGCTAAAAAGGCACTTGAAAAGGGAATTAAGGAAGTCGTTTTCGATAGAGGTGGTTTCATTTATCAGGGTAAAGTACAGGCACTCGCCGACGCTGCTAGAGAAGCAGGTCTTCACCCTCAAGAGAAGGAGGAATAAAAGATGAATCGTTCAGTAGATAATAATACTGAGAACAATGAGCTTTTTGACAAAGTAGTTGCCATCAAGCGCGTTGTCAAGGTTGTAAAGGGCGGACGCAACATGAGACTCTCAGCCTCGTAGTTGTAGGAGACAAGAACGGCAGAGTTGGTGCGGGTCTTGAAAGCTGCTGAAATCCCCTGAAGCTATCCGTAAGGGTAAAGAAGACGCTATTAAGAATATGGTTTCACTTCCAATTGATGAAAACGGAAGTGCACCCTTTATGATTATGTTGGTAAGTTTGAAGTGCAGAGTTCTTCTTAAGAAAGCCCCTGATGGTACCGGAGTAATTGCCGGTGGTCCTGCTCGTAACGTACTTGAGCTTGCAGGTTACAGGAATATCAGAACTAAGTCTCTTGGTTCAAACAATAAGCAGAATGTTGTACTTGCAACAATCAACGGTTTATCAAAGCTTAAGACTCCTGAAGAATTTGCTAGACTCTGTGGCATTTCCGTATCTGATCTGTAAAATGCTAAGATATAATAGTAACAAAAACATAGGAGGATAATAAAATGGCTGATAAATTAAAAAGTAACATTGGTTAAGTCTGTTATCGGACGTATACCAAAGCACAGGAAGACAGTTGAAGCTTTTGGTCTTAAGAAAAACAGGCTGCAGCAACACCCTTCCTAACAATGAAGCAACAAGAGGAATGATTAAGCAGGTTGAGTATCTGCTTAAGGTAGAAGAAATCTAAAAGAAGGGAGGTGTGAATGATGAATTTAACAGACTTACAGCCAATAGCAGGCTCTCGTCAGAGTAATAATTTCAGAAGAGGCCGTAATATGCTTCTGGAAAATGGTAAGACTGCCGGTAAGGGACATAAGGGACAGAAGGCTCTGTTCAGGAGCTCCAAGACTGGGATTCGAGGGTGGTCAGATGCCACTTTACAGGAGAATTCCTAAGAGAGGTTTCCACAACAGAAATTCTAAGGAAATTGTAGCTATCAATGTATCTGAGCTAACCTCTCGAAGATGGAACTGAAGTAACAATCAGGGCTCTCCTTGATGCAGGTGTAATCAAAAAGGTATGCGACGGCGTAAAGATTCTTGAAACGGAGAACTTACAAAGAAGCTTACAGTTAAAGTAAACGCTACAGTGCTTCTGGCAGAAGAAAAGATTAAAAATCTTAGTGGATTGCTGAGGTGATTCTAATGATAAAAAGCGATTCGTACGCTCTTAAGGTAAAAGATATAAGAGAGAGAATTTTATTCACTCTCTGTGTCTTGCAGTAGTCAGACTTGGATCACAGCTTCCTATTCCGGGAATTGACCGTAGCAGGATATCTGAGTTTCTTTGAACCAGATTACACAGCTTTCATTTCTGAATGCCATTACCGGTGGGTCATTTGAACAGTTATCAATATTTGCACTTAGTATTACACCACATATCACATCTTCCATCATTATGCAGCTCCTCACAACAGCCATTCCAAGGCTTGAGGAGATACAGAAAGAGGGAGAAGAAGGCAGAAAGAAGATTGGTGCTGCTACATCGTTATGTAACAGTTGCACTTGCTCTTATTGAGAGTATAGCTATGGCAATCGGATTTTGGCCGTTCAGGATATTTGGAGAACTACTCGTGCTTTCAGTTGTAGTAATTACTCTTACTCTACTGCAGTGATCTGCCTTCCTATGTGGATAGGTGAAAAAGATTACTGACAAGGGAGTTGGTAATGGTATATCAATCATCCTTCTTGTAAACATAGTTTCAAGAATGCCTTCAGACATCATAAATCTTTTTAAGACTTATGTTGTAGGCGGAACTACTGTTATCAATAAGGTTATAGCAGCAATACTCATCGTAGCAATAATTGTTGCGCTTACTGTTTATATAATTGTATTAAATGATGCAATTAGAAAGATTCCTGTGCAGTACGCACAGAAGCTTCAGGGAAGAAGACTTCGTAGGTGGTTCAGGATCAAACATACCACTTAAGGTAAATACCGGCGGTGTTATGCCAATCATCTTTGCAAGTTCAATCCTCCAGACACCTATTATTATCTGCAGATTCCTTGGAATACAGCCAAAGAGTGGAGCAGGTGCAACCTTAGGTGAGAAGATCTTAAAGGTATTGAAACCAGCAGGCTTGGTGTAACTTCAGTAGCTGGGGAGAGGCAAACACATTGGGACTTATACTCTATGTGGTTATGATTATATTCTTTGCTTACTTCTATACCCTCAACAACCTTCAATCCGCTTTGAGATTGCAAACAATATGAAGAAGTCGGGTGGATTTATACCGGGTATCAGACCTGGCCGTCCTACTAGTGATTTCATCAAAGGTACTTACAGCATCATATTTATCGGAGCTGCGCCTTACAGTTGCAGCACTCATTCCGATTATATGTTCAGGAGTATTTGGGGCAGATGTATCGTTTGGTGAGTACATCCCTCATCATCGTTGTAGGTGTTATACTTGAAACAATGAAGCAGATTGAGTCAATGATGCTTGAGAGACATTACAAAGGTTTCTTAAATGATTAAGAGTTACATTTAATATCGAGCTGTAGCAGGTTATGACAGATGAATGTTATAGTCCGGCTACAGCTTTTATTTTAATAGGAAGTTCCCTATTGTGTGCGAGCACACACTTTTTATTAAGGAGGTCTATATGAAAATTGTTATGCTTGGCGCTCCTGGGCGGGCAAGGTACACAGGCAATTAAAATTGCTGGAAAAATACGGTCTTCCACATATCTCAACCGGTGATATCTTTAGATATAATATTAAAAACAATACGGAGCTTGGTCTAAAGGCTAAGGAATACATCGATAAGGGGCAGCTTGTTCCGGATGAACTTACGGTAAGCATTCTCTTAGACAGGGTATCAAAAGATGACTGTGCTAGGGGCTACATCCTTGACGGTTATCCAAGAACCATTCCGCAGGCTGAAGTACTTGAAGAGGCTCTAAGAAATTAGGGCGAGAAAAATTGACTATGCTGTAAATGTGGTTGTACCTGATGAAAAGATAATTGAGAGAATGTCTGGAAGAAGAACCTGTCCGAACTGTGGTGAGACTCTATCATCTGTGTACACAACACAAAAGAAAGATGGTGTTTGCGATAAGTGTAGTGGGGATCTCATTCAGCGTCCTGATGATATGCCTGAGACAGTAAAGAAGCGTCTTGAGGTATACCACACTCAGACAAAACCACTCGAAGAGTTCTATCAGAGAAGAAATGATACAAAGAAGTAGACGGCACTAAAAGGATATGAAGAAGTATTTGAGGACATTTGTAAGATATTAGGCTGATTAAGAGGCTGAGGGAGAGACTATGGAAGTGGGAATAAAGGATGAAAACGCTATTTCTTTGATGAGAGGCCGGAAAACGGCTGGCTTTTTGTGCTTTCAGAGCTTTGAAGCCATGTTGCCGGGACTTTCAACTTATGAAATAGATAAAGGAGAAGAACTGATTCGTGATGTGATGGTATCCCTCTTTTCTTGGTTATAATGGTTTTTCCCGCTTCATTTGTGTATCCGTCAACGATCAGGTTGTACTACGGTATTCCTGCTAAAGAGCATTACATTGATGAAGGTGACATAGTAAGTCTTGATGCAGTGTCTTATCTATAAGGGCTTTTATGCTGATGCCAGCAAGGACTGTGCCTGTAGGAAACGATTACTCCTGAGCTTAAGGACCTTATTGAAGTCACCAAACAGAGCTTTTTGAGGGAATAAAGCAGGCGGTACCCGGTAATCACATAAATGATATATCTATCGCTATCCAGTCTTATGTTGAAAGTTATAGCTACTCTGTTGTAAGAGAGCTTGCAGGACATGGCATAGGGCAGAACCTGATGAAGCACCTGATATATTTAATTTTTAGGCAGAAAAAGCAGGGAATCAAGATAGAAAAGAACATGACCTTTGCCATAGAGCCTATGGTAAACATGGAGGGCTATGAGGTAGAATGGGGAGAGGATGACTGGACCGTATATACTGCGGACTATTCATTTTCAGCTCATTATGAGAATACGATTTTAATAACTGACGGTGAACTGAGATATTAACTTTAGAGGTAAGCTATGGATTTCATAAGAAGCCTGCTCATATAGATTATACAAATGTAATCAACAATGTAGATAAAAGATAACAAAGAAAATGAGAATATTGCTCTTGCAATAAGGCTCTAGAAGAAAAATGGTGACAGACACCGGAAAGGAGACAAATGTCTAAAGCAGATGTACTTGAGATAGAGGGAACAGTTATAGAGAAGCTCCCAAATCGCAATGCTCAGGTTGAACTTGAAAAATGGACATACAAGTACTTGCAGACACATCAGCGGTAAGCTCAGAATGAACTTTCATCTCGTATCTTACCGGGTGATAAGGTAACTCTTGAAAATGTCCCCTTATAGATTTAACTAAGGGAAGAATTATCTGAGAGATAAATAAATTGCAGGTATAAGACAGGGCTTGCAGTTTTGTCTTTTTGTGAAAAGATAAACTGCACAAAAACAAAATCTACCCAATATGTACTGTCTCATTCAGTTATGTAATATTTGTAAAAATCAGGGATGAAATACTTGTAGTTTCCTCTAAAAATCAATTTTACTAGTCTTTAAAAGTTCATACAATGTGGTATAATAGTCTAGCATTGTGCAAAGAGAAATAATTAAAGTAAGGAGAGCAGGATATGAAACATATTAAAAGCTTAACCACAAGGAATCTTAAGGGAGTCTATGAAGAAGGGTGGCTGCGGAGAGTGCAAGACTTCTTGCCAGTCAGCTTGCAAGACTTCATGTACTGTTGGTAACCAGAGCTGTGAGGCTAGGTAATACCAATTCCTGCATTTACTAAAAAGTCAAAGTTTAAGCAGCGGCTTTTAGTCGCTGCTTATCTTCGTAGAAAGGAACCAAACACTTGATTCACCAGTTTCAAAGTAACGGATATAACATAGTTTTAGATGTAAACAGTGGCTCAGTACACGTAGTAGATGAGGCTGCTTATGATTGTATAGCTCTATACAATGAAAAAGTAATAGAAGGAAGAGAGAGTGAGGATGTTGCTCTTTCTGAGATAAAGGGCATCATACTTGAGAGATATAAGGAAGTACCTGTAACAGAAGAAGACTTTAATGAGATTATATCAGAGATTAAAGAATTACAGGAAGATGGACAGCTTTTCACAGAGGATATATATGAGAAGTACGTTAAGGATTTCAAACATAGAAATACAGTGGTAAAGGCACTCTGCCTAAACATAGCCCATGACTGCAACCTTGCCTGTCGTTACTGCTTTGCGGGAGAAGGAGAATATCAGGGTGACAGAGGAATGATGAGCTATGAGGTAGGAAAGGCAGCCTTTGACTTCCTCATCAAGAACTCAGGACACAGAAAGAACTGAAGTAGACTTCTGGCGGTGAGCCTCTTATGAACTGGGATACAGTCAAGAAGCTCGATGCCGCATGGACGAGAGCTTGAGAAGATTCACGATAAGAACTTCCGTTTCACACTTACTACCAATGGAGTTCTCTTAAATGATGAGATTATTGATTTCTGCAACAAAGAGATGACCAATGTTGTGCTCAGTATAGATGGCCGTAAGTGTGTACACGACTATATGAGGCCTACAAGAGGAGGAAACAGAAGCAGTTACGATATTATTCTTCCAAAGCTTTAAAGCTTTTGCAGCAAAGCGCTGCAATAAAGAATACTACGTAAGAGGTAATCTATACAGCCAAGAACCTTGATTTTGTGGTCTGACGTACTTCATCTTGCAGATGAAGGCTTCAAGGAAATATCGCTTGAGCCTGTGGTTTCACTTCCCATTGAGCCTTATGCGATAAAGGAAGAGGATATTCCTTATCTTAAAGAACAATATGATATGCTTGCAAAAAGAATACATCAAGAGAAGAAGAGAAGGAAATGGCTTTACCTTCTTCCACTTTAGTGATAGACCTTGCCGGAGGACCTTGTGTAGCTGGGCGTCTTTCAGGCTGTGGCTCAGGGCACAGAGTACTGCTGCTATCACACCTGGGGCGACATCTATCCTTGCCATCAGTTTGTAGGTGAGGAAGGCTTCGTTATAGGCAATGTATATGACGGCATCACAGCGACTGAGCTTCAGGAAGGCTTTAAGCACCAGAACGTATATGAAAAGCCTAAGTGTAGAGACTGCTTTGCAAGATACTACTGTAGTGGAGGCTGTGCGGCTAACTCATATAAGTTTAGGGCAACATTGATGATGTGATGGAGATAGGCTGTGAGCTCCAGAGAAAGCGTATCGAATGTGCCACTCATGATTAAGGTATGAGGAGACAGACAAAGAGGAAGCCTGTCAGAATTAGTGAAATTATATTGATTTCTGGGAGAGTTTCTCCTGAAAAATAAAGAAATAAAAAAGAAAGGTGAATTTACAATGAATAGCAAGAAACGCGGCATAGTCAAGCTATTTAGCTATATCGTGGTGATAGCGCTTTTGGCGGCTGTTGCACTCGGTGCATTTGGCAATAAGGTGGGCAGTGCAAGGGAATTAAGAGGACTTGACCTTGCAGGTGGAGTTAGTATTACTTTTATGAGATAGTAAAAGTCTAAGCCTACAGCTACGGAAATGGCTGATACTATTGAAAAATGAGACTCGTGCAGAGATCTTTAGTACAGAGTCTGAGGTTTATCAGGAAGGCTTTAAACAGAGTAGTAGAGTTGATATTCCGGATGTTAAAGATGCAGATGCTGTACTTAAACAGCTCGGTTCAGCCGGCTCATCCAGTTTATTCTGTTGAAGGTAATATTACAAGACAGGCAGATGGAACTTATAAGTTAAATAAGTCCATTGAAGAGCTTGCAAAAGAGAAGAAAACATCCGTAGACGGTGCTGATGTATCTACAGCTCAAGGCCTCAGTCATAAAAAGGGTGATGCAGGAGTAGGGTGTTCAGTCACATAGTTGAGCTTGAACCAAATGCTAAGGGAGCAACATGTTTTGCCAAGGCTACACAGGACAATCTCGGCATGCAGATAGCTATTGCATACGATGGCAATGTAATATCTGCCCTGTTGTACAGGAAAATGTAATTTCAGACGGTAAGGCTCAGATATCCGGTCAGACTCTACGGAAGAAGCTAGAGACTTGCTTCTATCATTAGAGTAGGTGCCCTTCCTCTTGAGCTTAAAGAAGTTCGTTCAAGTCGTGGTAGGTGCCAAGCTTGGTGACACAGCACTTGGAAAACCTCACTTTTAGCTGATCTTATTGGTTTTTATCATAGCATTCTCTTATGATAGCTCATGTATAAGATTCCGGACTTGTTTCAGCTTTAGCCCTCATCGCCTGTGTGGTAACCGAGCTTGTACTCACAGCTATTACAGATTACACTTTACCCTTCCGGCATTGCGGGTATCGTGCCGTCCATCGGTATGGCGGTAGATGCAAACGTTATTATATTTACCCGTATCAAGGAAGAGATTGGTCTTGGCAAGTCAGTTCGTACTGCTATCGGAAATGGTTTTAATAAGGCTCTTTCAGCCATCATTGACGGTAATGTAACTACAATTATTGCAGCCATAGTACTTGGTATCTTGGTACAGGTACAATCAAAGGCTTTGCATACACACTGCTTTCGGCATTATCATCGATGTTTATCATGCTCTTTTCTATAACCAAATTCCTGCTTTATTCATTCTATGACATGGGATTTGATCCAGAGAAGAGTTATGGAACTAAGGTTGATAAGGAGAACATGCCATTCCTTAAGTTTGCTCCTAAGGCATATGTTCTTTCACTTGTAGTTATCGGTATTGGTATTGCTACTATGGCGGTAAATGCAGCCTCAGGCAAAGGAGCATTTGACTATGCCCTTGAGTTCTCAGGCGGTACATCTACAGAAGTGGTATTTAATAATGGTAAGGTTCCGGGGAATGACGAAATCAGAAACTTTGTAAACGGGGTTATTCCTTCATCAAATGCGGACGTAACACAGATAGTTGGTGAGGATGCCGTAGTTATCAAGACCAAAGTCACTTACTGAAGAGGAGAGAACAAAGCTTCGTGGAGGCATTTGTTGATAAATACAAGGTATCTAAGGATGATATCAACAACGAGAACATCTCTGGTGCAGTAAGTGGTGAGATGAAGACTTCAGCTCTTATGGCAGTTATTGCAGCCACAATCTGTATGCTTATTATACATCATTACCAGATTTAGAAATGTTGCCTTTGGTGCAAGTGCCGTATTAGCTCTTATACACGATGACGTTCTTTGTGGTAGCTAGCACTTTACGCCTCTTACAAGAAATGAACGTAGTAATACCTTTCATTGCCTCAGCATGCTCACCATAGTTGGTTACCTCATCAATGCAACCATCATTACTTCTGACCGTATCAGAGAGAATCTCATGCCGAGAAGAGACGTGGTGATACAGTTGCTCTGGTAGTTGACAAATCCATTACATGAGACCTTCTCAAGAAGTATCAATACCACAGTTACCACACTTACTATGGTTGTTGTACTTTTATTATGGGTGTTAGCTCAGTAAGAGAGTTCTCACTCCTATTATCGTGGGACTTATTCTGCGGTGCCTATTCATCTATCTGTATTACAGGTACATTATGGTATCTCTTTGTTAAAGAAAGAAAGCTTGAGAAATAAAACAATAATGACATAGATTTGATAATCAAGTGGTGCGGCTTTCGTCTGCACCACTTTTTAAGATAGGAGGAAATATTCTATGGGTTATGCCTGCGAGGACTGTAATAACTACGTTTATGATGAAGATGAAGAAGCCTACATCTGTGTCCAGGATATGGACGAGGACGATTTTTATAAGGTAATGTCGAGTAAATTTAGGGACTGTCCTCACCACTAGGTCAGGTGACGAGTATAAGGTGGTCAGACACCAGATGTAAGTGATAATGTCAGGGTTTACAATTGTAAAATTGAGGCTTTTGTGTTAGACTAAATGAATAGATGACGCTTTATATCTAAGCTAGATATAGGTATTACATATAACGTACAGTCTTGGGGGATGATATGAGACAGAAAAGAGTTTTACTCGCTGAAGATATTTCTTGTTATGGAAAGTGCTCTACAACTGTAGCCCTTCCCATACTTTCAGTTGCAGGATTTGAAGTAAACCTGCTTCCTACAGCCATATTTTCAGCGCATACAGGTATTAGCACAGATATTGCATTTTTGGATTTTTCAGGAGGAATGAAGGGGATAATAGACTCTTGGGAGACTATGGATATAAGCTATGATGCAGTTCTAATTGGCTATTCGTTTGGGAAAAGGCAGCTTGAGATTCTTACCAAGTTTTTGGAAAAGAAAAAGCCTAAGATTGTAATATTAGATCCTGCTATGGCTGAGAATGGAAAGTTATATAGCAAGCTTCCTGAGGACTATCCTGTAGCCATGAAAGAGTTAATTAAGCATTGTGATTATCTTACTCCCAATATAACCGAAGCCTTTATGTTGGCGGAGAAGCCTTACCACGAAGGACCTTATGATAGAACCGATATAGTGGAGATATTACTTAGAATATATGGAACCTACCGTAAAAAGGTCATAATTACAGGTATTGAGGCAAAGGATAATAAGCTGATGGTAATGGCTATAGATGACTGTGGTGATATCTATACATACGAGACTGACAAGGTTAGCAAGAATTATAGCGGAGCAGGTGATGTCTACGCTGCACTTTTACTTGACGGACTTCTTAAGGATAGAGGCTTTGAAACATCTGTGAAAGAGGCAATGGAGCTTACCAGCAGGGCCGTAATGCTTAGTCAGGCGGGAAACTATGAAGAGCTATATTTTGAAGGCATACTGAAAGATATATAAAGGAGACGGCTTATGGAGAACTTACAGAGAATAGTTATGCTTATTGATGCTGACAACACACAGATAGGTAAGCTTGAAGATGTAATTGGGGAAATATCAACACATGGAAGAATAGTGGTGAAGAGAGCTTATGGCAACTGGCGCAAAGACATACTTAAGAACTGGGAAAAAGAGCTTAAGAGACTTGCTATAAAGCCCGAGCAGCAGTTTGACTATGTAAACGGTAAAAACGCCACAGATATGGCTCTTGTAATAGATACGATGAATCTCTTACATAAGGGCATATATGACGGCTTTGTTATAGTTGCAAGTGACAGCGACTATACACCTCTTGCTATCAATCTCCACGAATCCGGAGTATACGTTATAGGGGTGGGTGAGAAGAAGACACCGGAGGCCTTTAGAAATAGCTGTGATGAGTTTATTTTCCTTGAGAACCTGGGAAGGACAAATGAACTTAAACTCCCTATTCCTAAAGAAGATGATGAGGAAGAAGATTACTATGAGACCGGAGAAGATGATGATATCGAGAAGATACACAATCTCTTAAAGATAGCCTGGGATAAGTATCAGGATGATGAGGGCTATGTAAATGTAAGCTCTGCCGGACAGTTTATAAAGCGTGTACTGTCCTGACTTTGATGTGCGTACCTTTCGGATTTATAAAGCTTCCTAAGCTCTTAGAAGCCTTTCCTGACAGATACGAGATAACTAAATATCAGGGTAAGGGTACGGTTATGATTATAGCTTACAGATGTAAGTAGACCAGATGGGAAATATGTGAGCCAAACTTTTGCATTTCACAGGTTAAGAACCGGGCAGAATATAATTTTTTGGAGGAAGGGCATGTATAGGAATTTCTTTAAGAGGATGTTGGACTTTTATCTTATCCCTAATGGCTATTGTTCTCCTATTTCCCATACTTGTTTTTTTCTAACCATCACAGGAGCCTTTCTAATGGGAGGCAATCCTTTTTTTACACAAGAGAGGCCGGGAAAAGACGGCAAGATATTTAAGCTGGTCAAATTTAGGAGTATGAACAACAAAAGAGATGATAGAGGAGAGCTGCTTCCCGATGAGAAGAGGCTTTACTTATTACGGAAAAATTCCTTAGAAATACCTCTTTGATGAGCTTCCTGAACTAATCAACATACTTAAGGGCGATTATGGCAATAGTAGGCCCACGTCCGCTTCTTGTCAGGTATCTTACCAGGTACAGCAAGACCCAGGCAAGAAGGCACGAGGTAAGGCCCGGACTTACAGGACTTGCCCAGGTAAACGGTAGGAATGCCATAAGCTGGGAAGAAAAGTTTAGATATGATGTAGAATATGTGGACAATCTAAGCCTTATGCTTGATATTAAGATTATACTTATGACAGTACTTAAGGTTGTAAAAAGAGACGGAATAAGCAGTGAGAATTCTGCAACTATGGAAGAATTTATGGGACAGCAGGGAAAAAGATGAATAATATAAGTTTGAAGAAAAATTCACAGGCAGCCGAGGTTTTTATACTATGATACTGGCTATAGTGGTGCCTACTCATGGTTCAAAAACGGTATAACCAACTTTGTCAGCATGATAGACAACATAATGGTTGGGCGTGTCGGAACCAATGAAATGAGCGGGAGTAGCCATAGTCAATCAGCTTATTATGGTATTTAACCTCTGTATCTTTTGGAGGAGTAGCGGAGCCGGGATATTCACAGCACAGTTTCATGGGGCAAGGAATAGGAGGGAATCAGATATACCTTCCGTTACAAGATAATAGTAGTAGCTATAATTACAGTTCTAAGCATAGCCATTTTCCTGGGCTTTGAGAGGAACCACTAAGGCTTTTATCTACACGGTGAAAGCGGGTGCAGAGGAGGCCATTAGCAGGTACTCTTCACAATGCAAAGGTTTATCTTGGCGTTATGCTAATCGGACTTCCTCCTTTGCCATATCTCACATACGGCGACACACTAAGGTGTTCTGAGGAGACTATAGTACCTATGAAGGCAGGAGTTGTCTCTGTTATCGTCAATCTCTCATTAAACTATGTACTTATCTATGGCAAGCTTGGAGCTCCTGCTCTTGGAGTGGCAGGTGCAGCCATTGCTACTATCATAGCAAGATATGTTGAAATGGCGTATGTGGTCGTATGGACACATACCCACAGTAAGCGCCAGCCATTTATTAATGGTGCATTTAAGGGATTTAAGATACCGCTTTCCTTGGCGAAAAGACATGTTAGCAAAGGGTATGCCTCTTATTCTTAATGAGACCCTTTGGTCGATGGGAGTAGCGGCTCTCCTTCAGAACTATTCAGTCAGGGGGCTTGCCGTGGTTGGAGCTCTTAATATATCACAGATTATATCCAACCTTTTCAATGTAGGCATAATCGCAATGGGTAATGCAATCTCCATAATATTAGGCAGGAGACTAGGTGCAGGAGAGATGGAAGAGGCAAAGGAATATTCGGTTAAGCTGATATTTTTCACAGAAATCATCTGTATATGCACCTCGACCCTCTTATTGTTACTTGCACCTTTTTCCCAATGATATACAATACTACTGACGAGATTAAGGAGCTTGCTACATCATTTATCAGAGTTGCAGCGGCCTGTATGCCTATATATGCATTTGAAACCTGCTGTTATTTCACGATACGTTCGGGAGGCAAGACTCTTATTACGTTTTTGTTTGACAGTGTATTTATGTGTGTAGTATCTGTGCCTGTAGCCTATGTATTGGTACATTTTACACCACTTTACATTGTTGTGGTATTCCTTTGTGTACAGCTTGTAAGCCTTATCAAATGCGTGATTGGCTTTGTTATGGTAAAAAGGGTATCTGGTTAAATAAACTAGCTTATTAAGATGGAGGAAGAATAATATGAAACTGATAATAATACTTTGTGTTTATTATAGTTGCACTGGTAAAAATACGCAACAAAAATAATGCAAACAAGAATATCGGAAATCAGAGTGGAGCTAATGTTACACCTAAGAATGATAACACTTACTATACAGCCACACAGGAAACAGTCAAAAATCAGCCAAGGCATTTAAGGAAATCAGCACCTATCAGACAAGCCAGATGGTAAATGAGCCTGTAGTAAAACAGAGATGCTACGGTTGATGTAATTAACGAGTTTACTAAGTCTTATGAGAATAAAAAGGCTCAAAATGAAGCTAAAAAGCCTAAGCCTGCAAAGGAAGCTGTCGTAAATAAACCTTCTGCTTCTTCTCCTTTTGCCGCTTCTAAGCCTGTAAGAGTCGAGAAAGAAAAACAAAGATAGGAGCTATGGATGGGGTGTATTTGATGATTTTGCAGCCTCCGACGCTCTTTTATCTGGCGAGGAAAGACGTGGAGCTAAGGAATTTGGAAAAAGGTTTCATAACTATATAGTAAACATAGAATATACAAGAGACCGAAAGGCTTATCCTTCGGTCTCTTGTACGTAGGGAAGACAATATGAGTATATATAATGAACTTAAAAATAATAGCAGAAGTGACTTTTACCCCTTTCATATGCCGGGGACATAAGAGAAATACTAAGCTTATAAAAAGATATGGACTTTGGGATGAATGCCTCACTCCCTATGATATCGACATCACGGAAATAGATAACTTGACAATCTTCATAACCCTAAAGGGATAATAAAGGAGGCAGAGAGGCTGGCTGCAAGGCTATATGGAGCAAGAGAAAGTATATACTCTGTAAATGGAAGCACAGGAGCCATAATAGCTGTGCTTTGGCATCATACACAAAGGAGAAGCAGTACTTATGGCTAGAAACTGCCACAAGTCCGTCTATCACGGAGTTGAACTCTATGGACTTGTTCCTACTACCTTGAAGGAGAGACAGACAGCCTTGGCATATACCAAAGCATAAGTCCGAAGGGAAGTGGAGGAGGCCTTAAGAACATCTGCTTTACATTGTGAAGATTTAGACAAGGACGCAACTACAGAAAGCAGAGATAATTCAGGAATCAAGCTGGTAGTAATTACTTCTCCAACCTATGAAGGAGTGGTCTCTGACATATCTCTTTATAGCAGATATCTGCCACAGATACGGGGCTTTTTCTTCTAGTTGATGAGGCTCACGGAGCACACTTTGGCTTTGATGACTACTTTCCTGCATCTGCCGTAAGCCTGGTGCAGACTTTTTGTAGTCCAAAGCTTTCATAAAAACCCTGCCGTCCTATACTCAGACTGCTGTACTTCACATTTGCAACGGCAACGAGGACGTTATAAATAAAATACGAAGACAGTTTAACCTGCTTGAAACCCTCAAGCCCTTCCTACATTTTTCTTGCAGAGATGGAAGGCTCTCTAAATCTAATTAAAGACTATGGAAGAGAATTATTTGATGACTACAAAAATAGGCTTATAAGCTTTTAGAGAGGATGTAGCTACACTTAAGAATATAAGGCTTTATGCGCCTTTAAATGCCTTTTAACTATGACTATGGTAAGCTTGTCATAACCGCTGGGGATAATCTCGGCGCTAAACTTTACAGATATTTATACGATGAACATCATCTTGTTATGGAAATGAAGTCGAAGGACTATGTGATTGCTTATGACAAGTATTTTAGATACTGATGACGGGTTTTATAGATTATTAAAGGCACTTATGGAACTTGACAGGGATGAAACATTCTTTACACTTGATAATAAAGCAAATTTTTGATTATACTTTAATGGACAGAAGACGGAAAAACTTTTGCCTGAAAGAAAATATATTCCTTATGAGGCTGTGAAAAAAGCTGATACTTGTGGTAAGTACAAGATATCACTTGAAAAGTCACAAGGCTTTATTTCAGCAGATTATGTATATTTTTATCCGCCGATTCCTCTTTTGGTGCCGGGTGAAGTGATTGAAGAAAAATGTTATTCGACATATAAAGGCTGCAAGGCTTGCTGGTATAGAGGTGTATGGAGGAATAGACGGAAATGGGATATTTGTATGTGCTGATGGGCAAGAGTGCAACAGGTAAGGACAGTATATATCGAAGACTCTTGGGAGATGTGGGGCTTGGTTTAAGAAAGTTTGTTATCTACACTACAAGGCCTATGCGTATAAGGGAAGTAAATGGATTAGAGTACAACTTTGTGACTGAGGCCGAACTTGAAGTGCTTAGAAAAGAAGGAAAGGTTATAGAGGAGCGTTGCTTTTAACACTATAGACGGACCTTGGTACTACTTTACAGTGAATGACGGCAGTATGGACCTCTCTAAGGCTGACTATATATGCATCAATACCTTGGCAGGCTATAATCAGGTAAAAAGCTATTTCGGAGAGGATAAGGTTAGGCCGATTTACATAGAGGTTTCTGACGTTGAACTTATAAAAAGAGCCATAAGGCGTGAAGAAAAAACAAAAAAACACCCCAATGTAGCTGAGATTTGCAGGAGATTCCTCTCGATAATGCAGATTTTAGTGAGGAAAAATCTCATAAGCTCAGGTATTGATAAAAAGTACAGATTTCAAAAATAACAATTTGAATATCTGCACTAAGGAAATAACTGCTTTTATAAAGGAAAAACTGATATGGATATAAAGATTAATCCCCTCACCCCTGCCTAAGGCTCCCTGAGGTGGAAAAAAACAGTCAAACAGGATGACGGGCAATTTAAGTTCACCCTTATAAAAAAATATAGAAGATAATTCTTTGGCAGAGAGATTAAATGCAGTAATGAGCTCTATCACCATGGAGGGTAAAAAGCTCAAAAAACACATGGATATAAGGGACATGAAGCATTATAGAGGGCTTATCAAAGAATTCTTAAATGAAGTCCTCTCAGCAGTTTATGAATTTTCAAGGGAGAATTACCTTTGACAGGCGTGGAAGACACAGAGTATATGGTATAATAAGGGTAATAGACAAAGAACTTGATGAACTTGCGGAGGAACTTGTAAAAGATGAAAAGGATGCAATAAGCATACTTGGAAAGATTGATGAAATTCAGGGACTTTTGCTTGACATCTTTACCTAGATGGGAGGCGGATATGAATACAAATATTTTGGGCAGGGAAAGCCTTGTAGAATACATAAATAAAGCTGCTTCAAAGGAAGAATTTTCACGATGCCTATATCTTTGAGGGTGAGAAAGGAATGGGGAAGCTCTTTATAGCTAAGGAGTTTGCCAAGCTGATACTTTGCGCCGGAAAGGAAACCGAAGAGGAGAGGCAGATTGTCTGCAAACAGGTAGAAAAACGGCAACAGCCCTGACATTATCTACATAGAGCCCGACAAGCCTACAGTCATAAGCGTAGAAGAGATACGTACCAAGCTTGTGGGAACAAGCGATATCTTTCCTTATGGCAAATACAAGGTATACATAGTTAAAGAGGCTGAGAAGATGAATGAGCAGGCTCAAAATGCTCTGCTTAAGACTATCGAGGAGCCACCTGAATATGTTATAATTATTCTGCTCTCAGCCAATAAAGAGAGACTTCTGCCTACAATCAGGTCAAGATGTGTGACCCTTGATGTGAAGCCTCATTGATACAGCAAAGATAAAACAGTATCTGATAGATAATTACAGTATAGTTGACTATGTTGCTGAGACTGCGGCTAAGTTCTCAGCAGGCAATGTTGGCAGGGCAGTAAGATATGCAAGCAGTGAAGACTTCCTTGAGATGAAAGGCGTAGTTGTAAGAATACTTAGGAATCTTGACAAGGACAGCATAGCTGATGAGATAGCTGGAATAATGCACCTTGAAGGCTATAAGAAGGAAAATAAAAGACTGTATAGACCTTATGATACTTTGGTTTAGGATTTGCTTGTGCTAAAGGCTACAGGAGATGCGAACAGGGTGTTGTTTAGAGAAGAATATAAGTACTTAAATGAGCAGATAGCAAAGCGTGAATACAACTCAATAGAAAGAGCCATAGAAAGTATGGAAAAGACCAAGAAGCGCTTAGATGCAAAATGTAAGGTTTGATACTGCTCTTGAGATTATGTTTATGTATATGAAGGATAAATAGCTAAAGGCGTCAATCCACATAGATTTTATAGGGCTTTGTATGACTTTTAATAAATTTGGATAGAATGGAGAGATATGGTTACAGTAATAGGGAGTTAGATTTAAAAGGGCAGGAAAGATATATTTTTGACCCTGAAAATCTTGATATAAAGGCGGGGATGACGTAATTGTTGAGACTGCAAGAGGCATAGAATACGGACTTGTTGTCTTGGAAGAAAAGAGATAGAGGAGGACAAAATAGTTCAGCCTCTTAAAGAAGTGATTAGGATAGCAACTCCTGAAGATGACGAGATAGACAGAAAAAAACAAGGATAAAGAGAAGGGAAGCCTTTTGATATCTGCCTTGAAAAGATAAAAACATGAGCTTGCAATGAAGCTAATAGCCTGTGAATATACCTTTGATAATAACAAAGTTATGTTTTATTTTTACTGCAGATGGAAGAATAGACTTCAGAGAGCTGGTAAAGGACCTGGCATATGTATTTAAGACCAGGATAGAGCTTAGACAGATTGGTGTCAGAGATGAAGCCAAGATGAAGGGTGGAATAGGTATATGTGGCAGACCTCTTTGCTGCAGTACCTTCCTATCTGAGTTCATACCTGTATCGATAAAGATGGCAAAGGACCAGAACTTCTCACTCAATCCAAGCAAGATATCAGGGGTCTGTGGAAGGCTTATGTGCTGCCTTAAAAATGAAGAAGCAGCCTATGAATATCTTAACTCCACTCTTCCTGATGTTGGAGACGTTGTGACTACTGCAGACGGAATTAAGGGTGAGGTTAGCTCTGTAAGTGCCCTTAAACAGCTCGTGAAGCTCATTGTTGAAAATGAGAACGGAGACAAGGAAATAAGGGAATATAAAGCTAGCGAGCTTACATTTAAGCCTAAAAAGAGAAAACGTGACAAAGAAGTCGAATCCTCTGAGATAAAGGCCCTTGAAGCACTGGAAAGAGCTGAAAGTAAGACACGTTTGGACTAAGAAGGATGAATAATGGAATTTGAACTTAAGGACAGAGAAAGACTGGATGACCTTGAGATAAGCGGACTTCAATTATACAATCGCCTGATAAGTTCTGCTTTGGTATGGATGCAGTACTTTTATCAGGCTTTGCTTATGCCAAAAAGGGAAGCAGGGTTATCGACTTTGGTACAGGTACAGCCATCCTCCTCTTCTTATGTGGGCTAAAGACAGAGGAGAGCACTTTACAGGGACTTGAGATACAGGCTGAAAGTGCAGATATGGCTAGACGGAGCGTGAAAAAGGAAATGAGATTAGCAACTATAGACATAGTGGAAGGGCGATATCAAGGCTGTAGAGGATTTATTTAAGAGGGAATAGCTTTTGATGTGGTTACTCGAAACCCGCCCTCTATGATGATAAGTGAGCACGGAATAGCCAATCCCGATGCGTTTCAAGCAGATTGCAAGACACGAGATTCTATGCAATTTAGAGGATGTGGTTAAGGCGGCTTCCTATTTGCTTAAGGCCAACGGAAGATTATTTCATGGTACATAGGCCATTTAGACTGCCTGAAATATTTGAAAAGTCTTAGGAAAATACAGGCTTGAACTAAAGAGGATGAGGCTTGTACATCCTCAGATTGACAAAGAGCCCAATATGGTGCTTATAGAGGCTGTAAAATACGGCAATCCAAGACTTACCATAGAGAAGCCACTTATTGTATATGATGAAAAATATGAAGTACAGCGAAGAAATGATGAGGGATTACAGATACTAGAAAGGAAGATGATGGCCGGAAAGTTATATCTATGTGCCACACCTATTGGCAATCTTGAAGATATTACATTTAGGGTTATAAGAACCTTGAAGGAGGCAGATGTGATAGCTGCCGAGGATACGAGGAATTCTATCAAGCTGTTAATCACTTTGAAATAAAAGACCTCTTACCAGCTATCACGAGTTTAATAAATACGACAAGGCCAAAGTCCTTGTATATAGGATGCTAGAAGGGGAAAATGTAGCCCTTATAACAGATGCGGGTACTCCCTGCATATCAGACCCCGAGAGGAGCTTGTTAAACAGTGCTACGAGGCAGGAATAGAGGTTACATCTTTGCCTCGGTGCCGCTGCTCGTATAACTGCCCTTACTCTGTCCGGGCTTTCTAAAGGCGCTTTGCCTTTGAAGCATTTTTACCAAGTGATAAGAAAGAAAAGGCTGCCATCCTAGAGGAGTTAAAGACAGAGACCAGGACTATTATCATCTACGAAGCCCCTCACAGGCTTAAAAAGACTATAGATGAGCTTTTTCCGCACTTGGCAAATCAGAAGGGATGACCGCAGTCAAAGAACTGACCAAGCTTCACGAAAAACGTATTTTTAACCAGCTTTTGAGGAAGCACTTGCCTATTATGAAGAAAAATGAGCCACGTGGGGAATATGTTCTGTTACAGAGGGCAAGAAGATAGAGGAATTAAAGAAGGAAAAAGAGGCTTCCTTCAAGGAAATGGACATAAATGAGCATATGAAGCTCTATTTGGACAAGGGAATGGACAAAAAAGAGGCCATGAAGGCAGTGGCAGTTGACAGGGGGATACCAAAGAGAGAGGTATATAAGATGTTGTTGACATACGTATAGATACGTAGTAATATATAAGTACGGGGAGAATAAAGAATGCCGCTTACAGGTAAAGAAATGTTAAAACTATTAAAACATGGTTGGAAGGTAGAAAGAAAGGAAGGTTCTCTCGTGTCAGTTGTTTAAGAATGGGAAGGAATTACGAGTTCCAGTACATAGTAATAAAGAGACTTGAAAAAGGGATTGGAAACAGAGAATACTAAAAAGACGCAGGTTTATATGGGAGGTTGTGATATGGTTGATAAAAAATCTAAATATGGCTTTTTCCATTTATATTTCTATAAAGAAGATGATGGTGATATTTTTATAGAATGTCCTGATATAGACGGAGTTTATACAGGTATAGATGAAGATGATATTGCCTATGGGATGAGTATGGCAGAAGAAGTACTTGGAATGACACTTGCTGATATGCTTGAAAAAGGTGAAGCTCATTCCACAACCAAGTGGCATCAAAGAACTAAGCTGTGATGATGGCTTTGTTACGCTGGTAATGGTAGATGTAGAAAAGTACATAAGGGATACGACTCTTGTTAAAAAGACATTAAATATTCCTAAATGGGCCAATGATTTGGGTGTGAGACTTGGTATTAATTTTTCAAAAGCCCTGACTGACACCATCTCGGCAATGGCTGTAACCAAATAAATACCTTAAGTCTGTTTAAAAGAACAACTTACTTAAAGAGAATCCTAATACGGGGTTCTCTTTTGCATGTATTTTAGGACAAAAATAAAAACTTTAAAAAATGCCTGTATTAGTCACTTCTAACTTATTGAAACTTTTCTTAACAACGGTTATAATATAAAAATCGAATTCGTACTAAAATGGTAGGAATTAAAATCGTTGATTATATATTAGAGGCATTATGTCAGAATTATTAAAAGGTTAAAACATTTATCTGTAGCAATAGATGATACGGAAATACTAAAGAATATCGACTTTACTATAGGTACAGGTGAGACCGATAGTACTTATGGGACCTAACGGCAGGAAAGTCAACACCTAGGCTTCACCCTTATGGGGCAACCCTGCATACGAGATAAAGAGCGGAGATATTATTCTTGAAGGAGAGAGCATCAAAGAAGATGGAACCGACGTTAGGCAAAGAAGGACTCTTCCTTTTCATTTCAGAGCTCTTATGAGGTAGTGCAGGCATCTCTCTTGAGAGCTTTCTTAGAAATGCAATCAGACAGATTACAGGCAAACCACTCAAGATTATGCAGTTTAAGAAGGACTTAAAAGAAGCGATGGAAATCTTACAGATGGATGAATCTCACCTTACAAGGGACCTTAATGTAGGCTTTTCAGGTGGTGAGAAGAAAAAGTCTGAGATTTTACAGATGATTTATGCTTTCGTCCTAAGCTTGCCATCCTGGATGAGACAGACTCAGGACTTGACGTGGATGCGGTTAGGACAGTCAGCCAAGGGCATATGAGGCTTATCAGAAGAATAGAGACGGTGCTCTTTTTAATCATTACTCACAGCACAAGAATCTTAGAAGCCTTAAAGGTAGATTATCACATATACTTGTAAAGGGCAAAGCTTGTGGAAACAGGCGATGGTGCCCTTTGTAGAAGAGATAAAGATAACTAACGGCTTTGCCCTGCTTTGGAGAAATTAGGGAGTAAAATGGCTGAATTAGAAAAGAATGAAAAACTGTAATAGATGATATTGATAGTTCTGTTTTACGACTTTAGATATGACGAAAATGAAGAGGACTTCTTAAAAGCTTGACAAAGGCTTAACAAAGGAGATTGTACTTCAGATATCAAAAAGAAAAGAATGATCCTGAGTGGATGCGTGATTTCAGGCTCAAGTCCTTAGACATATATAATAGCCTAAAGGTTCCTGCTTGGGGGCCTTCAATTGATGGGCTTGATATGGATACAGATTATGACCTATGTGCGCTCATAAAGGAGATATGAAGGGAAAAATGGGAAGAAGTACCTGAGGACATCAAGGATACCTTTTGAAAAAGCTCGGCATACCTGAGGCAGAGAGACTTTCACTTGCAGGAGTAGGTGCTCAGTATGACTCTGAGCTTGTATACACACAATGTTCGTGAAGAGGTGGCAGCCCTCGGTGTTATATACACGGACCTTGAATCAGCTATGATGATGGCGAATACGGCGATATGATCCACGAGTATTTTATGAAGCTTGTACCTCCTTTCAGACCATAAGTTTGCTGCCCTTCACGGTGCAGTTTGGTCAGGAGGTCCTTTTGTATATGTACCAAAGGGAGTTAAGGTGGACATACCTTTACAGTCTTACTTTCAGGCTTAATGCCGCAGGAGCAGGACAGTTTGAGCATACTTTAATCATAGTTGATGAGGGAGCAGACCTTCATTTCATAGAGGGCTGTTCTGCGCCTGAGTCACAATGTAGCGAACCTACACGCAGGCTGTGTAGAGCTTTTTGTCAAGAAAAATGCAAGACTTAGATATTCTACCATAGAGAACTGAGTCAAAGAAACATGTACAACCTCAATACAAAACGTGCCATAGTAGAAGAAAAACGGCGTGATTGAGTGGGTTTCAGGTTCATTTGGCTCACACGTGTCCTACCTCTCATCCTATGAGCATCTTAAAAGGGAAATGGCTCAAGAAGCGAGTTTTACAGGAATAACCTTCTCAGGCAAAGGGACAGAACCTAGATACAGGTGCGAAGATGGTACACATAGGAGAGGATACATCTTCAATCATCAATACAAAGTCAGTATCTAAGGGAGGCGGAAACCAACACCTACAGAAGTATGGTTACAGTTCGTGAAAGTGCAGCGCAGCAAGGCTTTTTGTATCCTGCCAGTCGCTTATGCTTGATAGCGACAGCCGTTCCGATACCATACCGGCTATGGATATAAGAACTGACGATGCAGACATCGGACACGAGGCTAAGATAGGAAGAATCAGTGATGATGCAGTATTTTACCTTATGTCAAGGGAATAAGCGAGGAAGAGGCAAGAGCTATGATAGTTAGTGGCTTTTGCCAAATCCTGTATCCAAGGAGCTTCCACTTGAATATGCAGTTGAAATGAATAACCTCATTCAGCTTGAAATGAAGGGAGGTATGTAATGAAGTTTGAATTAAAGGGAGCTGTAACCATCTTCCTGCCACAACCTATGGCAAGATGAAGAACTAGCTATGCGGATATAGATTTTAACTATGAGATAAATAAGAACAATGATATAGACCTTAGACTTCAGGAGGGAGTAGACGTACTTGAAAGCGGTGCTCTTTTTGAAGAGATAGTAGCTAAGGCAGACTTTGTTAAGACGGGTATGGAGGTCTTAACCTTGATTCAAAGGCAGGTGGAGACAGCCTTGAAGATGAGAATAGAAGAGACAGGGAAGTAAAGGATGCACCATCTACAGATATAGTAAGAAATGCTATCAAAGCGGCGGGCATCCCTCTTAAAAGTGATTACCACCAAAAAGGGAGTAAAAGGTAGATAAACCTGTTAAGATAACCTACAGGGCAGGAGAGGAGAACTCCTTAAACAGCCATATTATCTATGTTAGTGAAGGCTCAGAGCTTACACTTATAGAGGTATTTGAATCTGATAATAAAGATAATCTTCTTGGACTTCAGACCAGAGTGTATGTCTGTGAAAATGCTCGTATTAAGCTGGTAAGGTGAATCTTCTTTCAGAGAACACAGACCATTTTGATGATTTGGGCTTCCACCTTGAAAATGATGCAAAGGCGGAACTGGTACAGCTTGAACTTGGCGGAAAGCGCTCTTATGTGGGAGTTAGAACCAGAGCTTGTAGGAAGAAAGAGTGAGTACAGGAGTGCAACAGGCTACCTATGCAAGGGAGACAGCCTTCTTGACATGAACTTTGTCACCAATGAATGGGGTAAAAAGGTATCCTCAAACATGGATGCAAGCGGTGTACTTCTTGACAATTCCACCAAGGTGTACCGTGGAACCATTGATTTTAAGGAAGGTGCAAAAGGGTGCAAGCGGCTTTGAAAAAGAAGATACCCTCCTCTTTAGCCCAAGTATTATCAATAAGTCAGTTCCTCTTATCCTCTGCCACGAGGAAGATGTGGAAGGCGACTATGGTGCTACCATAGGCAGAATAGATGAGAAGCTATTATTTTACATAAAGAGCAGAGGCATAGACGAAAAGGCTGCAAAACAGCTTATGACTGAGGCTTATATCAATGCAGTTACCGAGCAGATTGGTGATGATGAAACTGAGGGTAAAGTTATAAAGTATGTAAGTGAGGTTTTTAACGATGAGCAGTGATTTTAGGAAGGACTTTTAAGTTTTTCAGGAATATCCTGATTTAGTTTATTTTGACAATGCTGCTACAACCCAAAAGCCAGATGTGGTACTAGAAAGAATGGTAAGATACTACGAGAGTGAGAATGCTAATCCTCTCCGTGGTGTCTACGACCTTTCTGTCAAGGCTACGACAGTTTATGAGGATGCAAGGGAAAAGAACCGCTCGGTTTATTGAGTGCTTCATCTCCTTCTGAAATTGTATTTACAAGAAATGCAACTGAAAGCCTTAACCTTATAGCAAGAAGCTACGGGAGAAGCCTTTTATCAAAAGAGGGAGAAGATATTGTGCTCACTGTTATGGAGCATCATAGCAACCTCCTTCCGTGGCAGGAGACGGCAAGAAGGACAGGTGCTAACCTGGTTTTTCTAACCCCTGATAAGACAGGCTTTATATCAGATGAAGAAATAGCGGCAAAGATTACGTCAAAGACAGCACTTGTAAGCCTTGCACATATTTCAAAATGTGCTTGGAAGAAAGAATCCTGTTGAAAAGGTGATAAAGGCAGCCTCACGCAGTTGGAGCGGTTGTGGTTGTAGACGGAGCTCAGGCAGTACCTCATACGAGGGTAAATGTAACAGAGCTTGATGCAGACTTTTATGTATTTTCAGGCCACAAGATGCTTGCACCTATGGGAATTGGCGCACTTTACGGTAAGAAGAAACTTCTTAACAAGATGCCTCCTTTCCTTACAGGAGGAGAGATGATAGAGTATGTGGAGCTTGATTCAGCCACCTATGCAGAAGTTCCACACAAGTTTGAGGCAGGAACTGTCAACGTGGGCGGTGCAGCGGGACTTCACGCTGCTATGGATTATCTCGACAAGGTAGGTTTTGACTGTATAGAAGAGACAGAGCTTAGGGCTATAAAAAGGCTTATTGAAGGAATGAGGGCTCTTCCTTATATCAATATCGCAGGCTCAGACAAAGCGTGAGGAGCACCACGGCATTGTGACCTTTACGATAGATGATGTACATCCACACGACACTGCTTCAATATTAAATGACGCAGGCATCTGTGTGAGGGCAGGACACCACTGTGCCCAGCCTCTGATGAAGTTCTTAGGCTTTAATTCGACCCTAAGGGCAAGCCTGTATTTTTACAACACAGAGGAAGAGGTTGACAGATTTTTAGATAGTTTGACAAAGGTAAGGGGGTGGCTAGGTTATGGAGCTTAGAAGCATATATAACGAAATACTTACGGAGCATAACATGCATCCAAACAATAAGCACGAGATAGAGCATCCAACCATCGAGCTTAGAGGTGTCAACCCTAGCTGTGGTGATGATATTACACTTAAGCTTCAGCTGGATGGAGATGTGGTAGTTGACGGAGGCTATACAGGTACAGGCTGTGCCATTTCACAGGCTTCAGCTGACATGATGCTTGACCTCATTATAGGTAAGGATAAGGAGGAGGCACTAAGGCTTGGTGAGCTTTTTATGGGTATGATAAAGGGGTGAAGTTAAGGAAGATGAAGCCCTTGAAGAGCTTGATGAAGCCATAGCGCTAAGAGATATATCCCACATGCCTGCCAGAGTAAAGTGTGCAGTGCTTGGCTGGAGAACCCTTTCTCAGATGCTTGGTAAGGAAGAAGAGTAGGTTTATTTTGAGTACTGGTAAAATTAGACTGTTTTTACCAATTAACTTTTGTACGACTTTCACAAAAAATCAAAAATGAATTTCAACATAGTTACATATTGCAATAATTGTGACAAACGTATATACTAATTGCATAAAAGAAAAAGGAGGAGAGAATTCATATGGATAACTTTTCAGTGCAGAAGACTTAGCATTATTAAATGAAGAGCTTTGAAGAGATGGAACATTCAGCAGTGGAAAAAGAACCGAAGATACTGAAATGAATGCTTCAGCCAGAAGATATCAGGAAATAATAAAAGAAACATAAGGGGTGACTGTTAATTCAGTCCCCTTAGGGTTTAACATACATTATCTAAAGTAATAGATTAAGAAGTTGTTAGGTGTTTCTAAAGCAATATATGAATTATTTTATTCAAAAACAGCCCAACAGTGAAACTTAATAGCATTTAATCATTCTATTGTAAAAATAGGTTCTTTTTGAGTGTACCCAAAAATCAGTTAAAGAGAGGTGATGTTTTATTGCAAGGGGGAATTCTTACTATTTATGATAAGGAAGAAGCTTATGTAGAGGCACTTTCAGACTATCTCAACAAAAATATGGAGCTTGGGCTTGTGATCTGTTGCCTTTCAGATGCGGATAAGTTTGTTAAGCATATAGAAAGTGCAGAACCAGGTTTTGTTAGTAGTTGTGAAGGCTTTGACGTACATAGGACATGAAGGGAAGGTAGATAAAGACAGGATAATAAGCCTGGTTACTACTAGGGAGGACGACAAAAACGGACCCTGGATATTTAAGTATCAGTCAGCAAAAGCAATAGTAGGTGAACTCAGCTCAATAATTATGAGTGAAGATGAAGCATTGCTTGATGACAACAAGATACGCATTGTATTTTTCAACGAAAAGCAGTATAGAGCGGGGAGAGTATGTTAATCTCCCTATTAAATGACCTTAAAAACAAAGGTTCAGTTCTTTACATAGATATGGAACCGTTTAATGGCAGCAATGCAGGTAGAATGGGAACAGGCAGAGGACTATCAGAGCTGATTTACTTTCTTAAGCAGGGGTGGAGACAAGCTAAAGTGGAAGTTCAAATCTTTGGGTTGAAAGAGAAGATATATCAGGCAGGATACTACCGGTATCAAGCCCTTTGACCTAGCAGAGCTGACAAGAGAGGATGCAAAGGAGCTGTTAAATCTTCTTAATAAGCTTAGTGAATATGATTTCATCTCTTATAAATCTTGGAATCATCTCACTTGCCTCATTTGAACTTATGAAGGCATAAGCCTTATGGAAATAGTCGTAACTACTAAAGGGGGAGACAGAGAAAAGTGCGGAGAATTTCACATCAAAGCTAAGGCTTATGGGTATGAAGGATGTAGAAAGAAGGGTTGAAATAGTAGAATTTGGAACAGACACTTGGATATAGAATTAAAGAAGAATTGCTTGAAAGACTGGATTTTTCAAGGGAACTATACTGATGAAGAGGTCTTAAATGAGATTGAAGAAAGAGTATTAAATCTAAATACAGAAGAATATCTAAGCATAACTGAAAAGAAAAACCTATGCATAGAGATATTTAATTCTGTTAGAAGGCTCGGGGGTACTCCAAACAGCTAATTGATGATGAGAGCATATCTGAGATTATGGTAAATGGACCCTGATAATATATTTATCGAAAGAGACGGACATATTCAAAAATTTCGATGGAAAGATAGCTTCTGAAGAAGAACTTGAAGATATCATCCAACAGATAGTAGCAAAAGGTAAACTGCACTGTAAAATGAGGCTGAACCCATAGTGGATGCAAGGCTTCAAGATGGTTCAAGAGTAAACGTGGTACTGCCGCCTGTTGCACTTGGCGGGCAGTAGTTACAATAAGAAAATTCCCTAAGGTGCCTATGACAATGAAAAGGCTCTTGAATACGAGACCTATCAAAATGAGGCCGCTGACTTTATTAAGATACTTCTGGAAGCAGGCTGTAACATCATAGTTAGCGGTGGCACCTCCTCAGGCAAGACCTCCTTTCTTAATGCACTGGCGGATTATATTCTGAGGGAGGAAAGAGTAATCATAATAGAAGACTCATGCAGAGTTTCAGCTCTTTGGCATACCTAACCTGGTACAGATGGAAACCAGAAATGCCAATGTCGAGGGAAGGGGAGAAATAGGATAGGAGACCTTATCAAGTCCTCGCTTAGAATGAGGCCTGATAGAATCTTTGTAGGAGAGGTAAGAGACGGAAAGGCTGCAACTATGCTGCTTAATGCCTTTAACACAGGGCACTACGGAGAGTCAACCATACATGCAAACTCAGCAGAGGACACCATCTCGAGGCTTGAAACACTTGTTCTTACAGGAGCCAACATCCCACTAGATGCGGCAAAAGAGACAGATAGTCTCTGCCATAGACTACATAGTCTACCTCGGGAAGGCTAAAAGGACGGCAGGCGTAAAGTCCTTTGAAATAAGCGAAATATATAAAGATGACAGAAGGGGATATTGCACTTAATCAGATATTTGAATACGAAGCTGATAAGGGGCTTATAAGGTGTGGTTATCCGCAAAAGACATGTCTAAGTTTGAAATGGCAGGGTTTAACAAAGATGAATTATTTGGTATATAAAGAGTCTAAGCTTGAATGGCTTAAGCTTATAGCCATCTGGCTTGTCTATTTCTGTAAGTTTTCGGCTTGCTTTTTACCAATCTATGATGGGTGCTTTAGTCATTTTACCCTTTGGGATAGTTTTTTTGAAAAAAGTGAATAGAAAAAGGCTTATAGAAAAAGAGAAAAAACGAATTGTCTTCTCAGTTTGTAGAATTCTTACAGGTAATAATGACATCACTAAAGGCAGGCTCATCCCTTGAAAAGGGCGGTATTGTCAGCGAGAGAGAGACTATACAGTCTATATAACAGAGATTCTATGATAATAAAAAGAACTGATATCTATGGAAAGCAGTCTCAAAATGAACATTCCCCATAGAAGATATTTTTATATGACTTTGGAAAAAGAAGCGGGAATCGAGGACATCAATCAATTTGCTGAAGTCTGCAAGATTTCTAAAAAGAGCAGGTGGCAATCTTATAAAGGTTATGGAGCATACCATTAGTGTATAGTGGATAAAAATGAGATGGAAAGAGAGATAACTGCCTTAATAAGCGGTAAAAAGCTTTGAAAAGTAAGTTTATGACAGCAATACTTCCTGCTATTTTATTATATCTAAACTTCTCAATGTCTGACATGATGAAGAGCCTGTATGATGGGGCGCTTGAAGAATCATAATGAGCGTGGTGCTTGTAAAAGCTATGGCTGCAGTTGCCTGTGGTTTGACAAAATAACTGATATTAAAGGTGTAGATGAGTATATACAAATCATTTGATAAAAACAAAGACTAATAATTATAATTGCTTCTGTGATATCCATTCTTTGGCATTATAGCAGGGATTGTCTATGACAGTGGGCTAACAAGGGTAGAGCTCACCACTATTACCAGGCCAAAAGCCGTATGAAGAAGCAGAGAACATAAGCTTTGGTGTTGAGGTAGATGGAATTAAAGCTGATAAAGAGCTTACCTACGAGGGACAGATAGGAGTTAAGAAGCTTGAAGAAGGAAAGATTGATGAATATCTATCCAAAACCTTGGATACTCTTGAAGCCAATATGTACAGAGAGGGAGAAGGAAAAGAGAGGGTGCTTACAGGATTAAACATCCCGGTGAGGCTTGAGAATAACCCTGTGGACATTAGTTTTAGTACGGACGAGGGAGGTATATTGCTTGATAACGGCGACCTAAACTTTGAGATGATTAAAGAAAAGCGACCGGTAACTCTTAAGCTGACAGCGTCTTATGGGGAAAGGGAGATGAGCAGGAGCCTTGTAATAACCGTATATCCAAGGACGCTTACTGAGGAGGAGAAGGTCAAGCTTGCAGTTAAAGAGAAGCTAGACTCTGCCCTTGCTGACGGAGAAAAATGAGACCATTATCCCTGCCTGCAGAAGTGGAAGGAAAAAGGGTGAGGGCATATTTTCCTAAGGAAGAAATAACGGGAAATCTCGTAGGCTTTTGCACTTGCAACTATCATTTGTCTTTTTGTAGTTTTTAACGAAAACAATAAAAAAGAAAGATTAAAAGACAGAGAGGAGGAACTAAAAATGGCTATACAGAGTTTGTGGGACGGTTTAGTGATACTGCTTGGGAGCAGGACTTAATATCCTGCTATATGGAGAAAAAGCTTGAAACAGGCTTTTGCTTCCAATATAAGCCTCACAGAAGAGATAAGACTTACTCTATGGGGAGGCAATGGCAAGACTGAAAGGGAGGCCTATGAAAAACTTTGGTAAAAGAATAGGCGGAACACAGTACGCGAAAGTTTGTCTCTCAGTAATTAACCAAAGCTTAAAGCTAGGTCAGGACAGCTTTTATCAAGACTTGAAGCGGAGTCCGAAGCAGCTATGTTTGAAAGAAGAAATAAAGCTAAGGTCATGGGAGAGGTGGCTGACACCAAGATGCTAATGCCTCATGATGCTCAGCTTGTACTGATTATGTTAATTATTATGGTACCTGCCTTTACTGGCAGTGTGAAAGGAGAAGATATGAAGATTATTGATATGATGAAGACAAAGGTAAATGACTTATTTTACAGCATAGAAGTAAAGAAAATGCTTGCAAAAGAGAGATGGGAAGAAGCAAGAGGATGACAATAGAGGTATAGCGGGTAATTGAGATTATCCTGATACTTGTTATTGTACTTGACTCATAATTATATTTAGGAAGAACTTAAAAGAAATGATTGATGAAATCTTTCTGAAAATAAGGGAAGCCAGAGGCAGATAACAGCACCATTACACTACTAAGACTTAGGAGGGGAGAATGAAGGTTAAGGGAAGTATAACCATATTTTTATCTTTTAGCTCTCCTTTTTGTGACAGCCCTTAATAGGAAGCCTGCTTTGAGTCTGCAGGGTAACAGTGGCAGGCGAAATAGCCTTTAGATAACTCTTACCTCGCTGAGCAGAATATCCTTGCTGAGTATCAAAGAGCTATGGAATGATTACCATATGTTTTTTGTAGACGCCTCTTTACTTAATGGAGAGGAGGGAGCTATTAAGCTTAGCCAATTTCTATATGGATAAGATGATGCCCGGTGGAAAAGGGAGATTATCTGGGGACTACAGCTAGTTTTACAAGCCTTAGCTTTAAGGAAAAATCATGACAGAGAATAACTGTTACTTTTTGCAGCAGGCAGCAGCCTATATGAAGTATGGATGCTGCCGCAGGAGTAGAGTAAGAAGCTAATTAACAATGCAAATCTCATTAAAACGGCGGAAGACGGGTACAGACACCCCTAAGAAAAGGCCTCAAAATCAAAGTAGAAGCAGAGAAGAAGTTAATCGAGCTTGAAAGAGAAGAAGAAAAGCTTGAGGAGAAGGCAAATGATATTAAAAAAAGGTGCCAAAGATATAAAGGAAATCTAGGTACAGAGGTACACGCTCAGTCTAAGTCAGGCTTACTTGGGATAGAAGAAGCCAAAAGGTCAGAATCATCCAATCAGATACATACAAAGATAGCCGAAAAGCCTAAGGCTATGGCAAAGAAGATCGAAGTACAGAAGTCAGAAGTGCAAAAAGCTAGCAGCCCTGAAGTCAGAAGTACAAAAGTCAGAAGTACAAAAGGCAGTAGCAAAAAGGACTGAGGTGCAGGATGATACCCCAAAAATACACTGAAAAGGAAGTGGCAGACGCTAAGAAAAAGTACAAGGAAAGCCAGAAAAACCTGGATGAAGCCACAGGAGATGGAAGTGCCAGAGGAACGTTAGGCTTCTTTCTATCAGGAGATAAGAAGGTGTCAAAGCGTAAGATAAGCGATACTTCATGGAGTGATGTAAAGACAGAGAAAGAGGAAAAGACAGACCTGGTAGAAAAGGGGCTTTTGATTCTCTATGCTAAGGCAGCATTTTAAGAACTTTCCTATCAAAGGGCAAAGGAAGATGATAAAAAGAGGCTCTTAGATATGGATTAGAGTACCTTATAGCCGGCAAAGAAAGCGATGAAGCCAATCTAAGCTCTGTAGCCAACAGAATATTTGGACTTAGAACCATAGTCTGGTATGGATATTTCCTTACAAGGAAGGATAAGATGGCAGAAGCAGAGGCTATTGCGGCTGCCATTGCAAGCGTGCTTGCACTTCCTGTTGCTATAGAGATAATAAAGTACGGCATTGGTCTATGGGCTGGTCGATGGACGAGGCAAGAAAAAGAGGTAAAAAGCCTGTTAAAGGGCGAAGACATCCTCTTTACCCGGTAAAATCAGAAGGGGTAAAAACTAAAATACCAAAGCTTCTTAGATCTCATTTCTTGTAATTGCCTCAGGCAAACTTCCTGTAAGAATGGTAAAGCTAATAGAGCAGAATATCAAGCTGAGATATTATCAAGGATTTAGGGCTGACAGCATGTAGTGCCGGGGTGAACGGTGAAGTAAGCGTAAAACCATGCCAGGGATATTCAGGCTTGCCTTCCTCGATGGCATAGTTCAAAGAAAAACTGATAACTGGGAAGCAGGCTTACAGTTATCGCAAAGCCTTTGCAGAGAGTAAAGGCTGTTGCAGAGTGCTCATATATAGTAATAAAGAAAGGAGTAGTTGTTGGTGGATCAGGAATAGTCGCCTCAAAACCACATTAGAATATTTTGCTTTACCTTTTCTTGGTGAAAACACATTATCTTTTTCAAAAAGTAAAAATTTTAAATCCCTAACAAAAAGTAGAATCAAATAAACAAACAAAACACCAAGTAAAAATATTCGATTATATTTTATAAGTATATGAGCAGTCTGGAGCAGAAGAGATGAATAAGATGAGGTAATAATGTGAAATCAGTTAAAAGGAAGCCTCACTATAGAGGCAGCGCTATTATGCCGTTATTTGTACTAGCCATGTACTAATCATATTTTGGACAAGTTTCCTTCAGACTCAGGCAGAGTTAAGTGCCAGGGCGGTAGATAAAGCAAGAGAGATGGCAAAAGCTTGCATACATAACTGAGGAAGAAAGATGGCAGATAGCCCTAAGCTTATAGAAATAGCAAAGGAGAGCTGCTAAACGGTGCTTATTTTTGAGAGGCTTGCAGCAAGGCCTTTTACGGGCAGGTATTACAGTGAGGCAGAGACAGATAATGCAGAAGATAACAGGATAGTATTTGTCACAAAAGACAGGAGAGGTATATCACAAGCAATATTTGCAGCCATATAAGTCTATCAGTAAGGGAGGTAGACTATACCTTAGTAAAGAGCCTTAGAAACAAGGTGGGGCAAAAATACTACCCCTGTGAATACTGGCAAAAGGGGGACCTGACAGGTATGGTCATATATAACTGATGAAGGAAACAGGATACATAAGGATAAAAACTGTTCTGGTATCAAAAAGGAGTGTAAATACGATGAAGAAGGCAGATGCAGAGGCAGCAGGCTATAGGCCCCTGCAACAAGATGTGGGAGGTATGATGATTAATATAGTTTTATTAAGTTTACTAGGTGTAATGATGCAGTGAAAAAGAGATACATATTTTTATCATCCCGCTGATAACAGCTTATTTGGCTAGTTACCTCGGTATATAACAATGGAGTGGATATCACTCGCCATAGCGGCGCTGCTATACCAGCAGGCCTAAGCCTCAGTTACAAAGCAGGCGTTTGGTATGGCTGATGCCATAGTCTTATCACTTATTTCCTTTGAAAGCGAGAGTGATGCATAGCTTATGGTATCTTTCAGACTTATTATTTTTGGTCTTTATCGTAGCAAGATATGGTTTTAGGCAAAGGAACAGAAGCTTTCCACTTATCCCATTTATTTGCGTCATATATCATAGCCAAGCTATTTCTAAAGGAGGCTGTATGAAAGCTAAAGGGGAAGTCTGGTAATAGAAGCGGCAGTTATATTTTCCGACTGTTATTATAGCTATGTTTGCTATCATTTTTCTTTTTGCGCATTACGAACACGACATAGTGGTTCTAAGAAGTGAAGCAAGAAGTGAGCTTATCAGGTATACAGCGGAAAATACAGAGGAGAGTGGACTTTCTCTGAGAAAGGCAGGGAAACCTTGTTTTATTTAACTTGTCGAAGACCTGAAAAGCTATAAGTCAGGTGGGAAATGGCAGGTAAAATGCCGATGTGGAATTTAAGATACTTCCATTTGTGTCTGAATATCTGGATAGGGATTTAACAGATGGGAGCTTTTAAGGGAAGAGTAAAAAGAATATGTACCGGAGAGTTTGTTAGAAGAATTGGGGCCTGGAGCTCTAGGATGAAGAGCGCTAAAGGCTAAAACCTTTGTATCGGCACATTTGGATAGGAATGGCGAAAAGTTAGATAAACAATTGCCCGGTCAAATAAGGGTGATGATTAACGCTGGATGAGAACGAGGTGGTAATAAGGTGGATGTACAAAAAGTATGCACAAAAAGAAGATGAACAATCAAGATATTGGTGTTTGCTTAATTATGGTATTTATGGAGCAGTTTGTAAGATGGAGAATTTTAGCTATGTACAAGACGGGGGAAGGAATTATCTTTTAAGTCAGAGCCTGTTGGAGAAGTCGACTACATCGGTGGGATGTTTGCTCACAATGATATCCCTGCTTTTGTCCCTGTTAGCTTTAAGAGCCTGAACTTGAGAATTATTTTTGTTACAATATGAATGGGCTTATACCTATAAACCAAAGCTTTGAGATGAATAAGCTGACAGCAGACAGGATAGAAGCCTTTTACGCTCAATTATAAAAAGCAGCAAAGAGCCTGGAGGAATTCCTCCTGCCTTTGACAGACTAATTACTGATGAAGCCTACATCTATGAGAGCTTAGGCAAAAAGACGAATTCTACTGGATATGTGTATTGAGAGTGGGAACTGTACGTTCACAGGGCTGTTTGAGAGGCTTCTAGACAGGGTTGACTATAAGGATGACAGTGCAGTAGCATGATATATCACTATATCAGGCTGCAAAAGAAAGTGAAGGTATGCAGGCGTAAGATACAGGTGGAAGCCTCCAAAGGATAAGGGAAAAGGCTGAAGAGATACTATCAGCTCCACATATGAGCCTTGATATGCGTGCCAGGGAGCTAATTAGGGCGGAAAATGAAAGAAACAGTATCAAGAGATTAAAGGGCATTGAAGACGGAACAGGGGATAAGACCTGCAGTAAAGAGATAGAAGGTGCAGACAGTATGGCAAGAAGATACAGGGCAGAAGCAGAGAGTAAGAAGGCAAGAACACAGAAGGTCAGACATAGAAGAGACACTAAAAGCAAACCTTCACTATTTAAGAAAAAGACAGAAGCGAAGAAAAATCAGATAAGACAATGTTTGTTAAGTCAAAGCTTAAAAAGGTATGGGATTATCTTAATTCAGATATAGGAAGTAAACCTGAAAAGCTTGTTGAACTACAGGCTGTGGGAGAGGATGAGATCTCTTATAATGTGAGGGAGGTTAGACAGCCAAAGCCAGAGTCAGAAGGTGATGTTAGTGAGGCTACCACCTTCTTACTGGGCTATGATAAGAAACGGCATATACTGCTTAAAGCCCGGAAGATACAAACGAGGATAATATACTGCTTACAGAATTTCCATTCTTTATAGGCAAAGTCCTGTGATAAAACACATCACACTATAGAGGACAGCATAGTAAGCAGGTTTTCCACGTAAGGATAGACAGGGAAGAGGAAGAGTTATGGCTTACGGACCTTAACTCCACCTAACGGTACCTTCTTAAAATGGAATTAGGCTTATGCCTTTTGGAAGAATGAGGGTAAATAAAGGGGATTCCATAGTTATATCAAGAAAGAGATACTGAATTTAATCACCTTGTCTAGCTTGTATTTTATACCTCAGCTATATACTTAATCTCAATTGTTGATACAAATATCTATCACATAATATGATGGGGTGTAAAAGCGCAGCTGTAGCAATCCTGTATCATAGAGCGTCAGATGCCATCGACACATGACATCATAGAATCAGGCTTTGGAGGTATGAGATGAAGAAGATAGTACTTGCAGGAGGGGGAAACAGCGGACACGTAACCCCAATATAGCACTTATCCCTGCACTCAAAAAGAAGGTTATGAGATACACTATATAGGCACCGTATGACGGTATGGAAAGGTCTATGATTGAGAGCCTTGGCATCAACTACATAGGGCATTTCAGGAAGCCAAGAAGATACAAGAGCGTCAAGAACCTTACATACTTTAAGAGTGCTTAAAAGGCTTTTGAGAATCCTTTAAGATGGATTTAAGAGGCTTAAGCCTGACGTGGTCTTTTCTAAAGGAGGCTTTGTCACCGTCCCTGTGGTATTTTGCAGCAAAGACCTGTAAGATACCTACTATCATCCACGGAATCAGATGATGTCCCTGGGACTTGCTAACAGGCTATGCATCCCAAAGGCAGGAGACTATGTACTTGCGAAACTTCCTGAAGCCTTAGAAAAGCTCCTAAGAATAAAGGTATATTATCAGGTACTCATAAGAGAGGAGCTCTTTGAGGGAGACAGAGAAAAGGGACTCAGGTCTGTGGCTTTAGCGGAGAAAAAGCCTGTACTCCTGGTAGTAGGTGGAAACCCTAGGCGCCTCTGCGGTAAAATGAAGCTGTTAGGAATATCCTTCCAAGCTCTACTGAAAGATTCGACGTAGTTCACCCATGTGGCAAGGGTAAGGCCAAAAGAGGAGCATAAGGATGTAAAAGGGCTACGTGCACTTGAATACCGTAAGTGAAAGAGATGAAGGATATATTTAAGATAACAGACATCGCACTTTTCAGAGAGCAGGAGCCAACGCTATCTGTGAGCTTTTAGCACTAGAGGATACCCAATGTACTCATACCGCTGTCTGCTAAGGCAAGCAGGGGAGACCAGATACTTAACGCGGATTCCTTCAAGAAGCAGGGCTTTTCAGAGGTCCTATATGAAGAGGATATCACTGAGGAAGGGGCTGCTTGATATTATACTAGAACCTAGGAGAACAGACAGGAATACATAGACAATATGAAAAACAGTCCTCAAAAAGGGATGCGATAAATATCATAATGGAGCTATCGAAAGCTGACAAAATCAGACTGATAACAAACTGACTAAATGCTAATATAACTGTGGTTACCCTATAATACATTGACAAATCAGCATATCGATAAACAGCATAAATACATGAGAAAACAGTTGCATGGGAAAGCCTTGGAATATCCTATTCTAGCGCCATAGCAACTGCTTTATTATAACTCTAAAAGAAACTTGCATAAGACTGTAGTCATCAGTCTCAACAGCTAGCATGTCTAACTACTGCTATTTTGCTGACAACTAACAGCTATAATAATTCAGCAATCTTCTTAGCAACCTCTGATGCCTCACCGTCCTCGTAGGAAGTAGGCTTCCAAACTATAGTGCAATCATCATCCTTGAAGCGTGGTATTACGTGTACGTGGAAGTGAAACACAGTCTGTCCTGCGGCCCGCCATTATTTTGAAGGATATTTACACCGTCACAGCCTGTGAGCTTCTTAGTGCTACAGCCAGTTTCTTTTGCCAGCTACAAAAGCCCTGCTTTACATATTCATCTTCAAGCTCTGCGATATTCGCAGCGTGTGACTGAGGTAAGATAATGATATGTCCTTGTTGGCAGGGGCAGCATCCATTATTGCCTCTTAGATACTCATCCTCATATACAGTAGCAGTAGGTATGTCTCCGTTAGCAAAGCTTACAAAAATGCAATTTTCATCCTTCATAGATATCACCCTTTCAATCCTTATTGTTCTTTTTCTGAAACTGGAATATAGTATCAAACATCCTAAGTGTCCTAAAATTACCCTTGGCAGCTACAGGTCCCGACACAAATGCCCTGGAAAGCAATCTTGCCATTATATATATTGTCAAGGACTCTGTGGTCGTCCTTGAAGAAACATCTGTATTGTCAAGCTCTCCATAGTAGCATTTTAGCGCTCTTTGAGTTAACTTCCACTATTATAGAGCGTGACTGGTCGGATAACTCTCATCTTGTAGGGTCGCCTTAAAGTCCTTCTGAGGCCTGGAAGTGGTTTCTAAACTGCTTTATCTTGTCTCCCTGGTCAGTGCCTTCTATTGCCAAGCATTTCCCCAAACATCTGAGAAAGCTCCTCTATGTCTTCCTTCTGCTTCTTCACATAGTTGTCATCCGATACATAGACAGAGAGCTGCTCACTCTCTTGCAGGAGTGAGAGGAAGATTGCTTCACTACCACTGTGTTGCTCCCCTGCGGTTAACCTCACCTGAAGGAAATACGGTTAGGTTTTGACTGATTGCCCTACAAAGGTCTCTCAGCCAGCCTCTATCCTTCTTGTATACTGACCGTTTAACTCAAACTCTGTATGGTCTTCCCACGTAGGGCTTTGCCGATGCCCCGACAGGTCTTACTCGAGGATTTCTCCAGGCTCTGTCAAGGCTCAGATAAGATCTCGTCTCTCCTCAAAGCTGCTGCAGAGTGACCACAGGCACTCTCGTAAGCACCAGCTATCTTTGACTGGTCTGCGTAAAGCCAGCACGCATCAAGGAATTGCAGCATATAACCGCCTATTCCAAAACCATTCAAGGCTTGAAGCAAGGATAATGCCATCTGCCTCCTTAGAGTCTTTTAAGCATGTTTATGCTGTTTTCTCTTCACAGAGGTTATATCTCAACCTGTACCCTAAGCACGTTACACCTCAGTTATCTTGTCACATTACGTAGATGGTCGGGTCTTCTATGGTCCCCGCCCGCCATAATAAAATGTTAATATCTATCACATCCTCCTGACTGTCTGATCTGTCCTGTTATAAGAAGACCGATTAAAAAGCCTGCAACAAATCCACCCAGATACTATGTTGTCTGTGCTTGTACTTCTAAAGCCTGCATATAGAGAGAACAATGCAACAGTATCTTGTCTTTTGTTATCGTTTTCGCTTATCCTGTATGACTAGGATGCGACCGAAGCCCCTGATAAGGGTGAATATTGCACCAGAAACCCCCAAGGGAGACGATTTCATTTCCATACTATATTATAAGACAAAGAGGCTATGCTTGCAAGATTCCGCCCGAAAATACACCAAAGCAAAGCGACTCTCTCCCTCGCTGTCCTCATACCTTTTTGGCCGATTATGAAAAGTATAAAACGATGTTGTTTAGAAGATGGTCCAAATCAGCATGAAGAAACACAGAAGTAAAGATCCTAGTATTCTCCGTGAAACTAACGCCATCCCAGGAATTATCCAGGTGAGATATCACGTCTATTCCATTTTTGAAGTAAAAACATATTACAGTACTATGTATGTTACCACATTTAGCCCAATTACTATGAATGTTAAACAATGTGTTCTCCCTTTTAGCTTTTAATCTCATTCAAACATACCAAAATACAAGATGGGTTGCAAGTGAAACAGTCCGCAAAAGTAAGAAAAATAATCTCACGTGCAAATCTTGAAAAAGCAGGGAGGATATGTATTTCAAAGCAGGATTTAAGGTACAATATAGATGTTTGTTATTTGATTTATGGGACTGCCTGAGAGGTAATTGGCTACTTTTGTTGGCAGAAACAGGGAATGACTTTGAGTTTCTGTCTACTGAGCTAAAAGGAGAGGAAGAGAACAAGTAGGCTGCAGATACTTGTGGGTTCTGCTTTCTTTTATTTGGCTAGCCGGCAGGTTTCTCGTGCCTCGACGACAGGAAAAAGAGACAGTCTCTGAGGTAGTAGGGAGGAGGACCTCCTGCTGCACAATACTCACTCTCAGTCTGGTTATGATAGAGACTGCGACGTCTGGCACTTGCAGATAATAGAGAGAGCGTTTGCTAAGACGGCCAGGAGGTAAGAGCGCAGTACATGCGTACGACCACGGGTGAAGATAAGCCCAGAAAACGGGCCCAAATGAAATGAGAAATCTCGTCCACGTCTGTGGTCGCAGTTGCAGAAGGAGGGAGTCTAGTGAACTTTCTCCTGATGCAAAAGTCGTAGATGCAATCAGGGCAGCAGCTTGTACGAAGAAGGCTGCAAGCTTTCGGCATCAATCAGGCAGAGGCGCTAAAAGGACGGAGTACAGGCTCCATGTGCCACAACCAAGGCTGAGCTAAAGAAAGAGTACTCACTGGTGTGACAGAGTCTCATCGCAGCAGTAGGGTGGAAGGATGTGCATACAGGTGGCCTCTCTTCGTTACAGGGGAGTGCACCCAGGCGATGGGAGGAGATGTCACTTATCAATCTAACCTTACCAAAAGAGACAGCGCCATAGTCGTAAATGGCGTGGGAAGCTAAGGCAGATAGCATTACTATCACTGGGCAAAGGCGGAGTCAAAGGGCATTGAAGACATTGTTATGGACAGAGTAAGCTGCGAGATTAAAGCATGTTAAGTCTTTTTGATCAAAATTAGAGATAAAAATATGCGTTAACTGGTGACAAACACGATGGGTGCTGATCACCAACATTAAACATGCGTAATTGGTGCACTTATAAATTAGCACGTTTTGATTGAAGCAGTATAAGAGGCATTTGAGGGCATTAAGGGAAAGGATGGTCAGTATATGGCAAGGGAAGATTCTTGCTGTAGATGATGAAAAGTTCTTATTGTAAAAGTATTAGATTTCGGCTTAGGAGCAGGATGGAATGGTGGAGGTATGCCTGGCAGAGAAGAAGGCAACAGAGTATGCGAAAGGCCGCATTCTTATGATATAGATACTCCCTGAACCTTTATGCTCTCAAGATGAGTCGGGCTTCAAGTCTGCCAGCAGATGCGGGAGTTCTCTCAGATGTGCCTACTCATAAAAGCTTACTGCCAAGTGGAGATGACATAGACAAGATAATGGGACTGGAATACGGCGCTTGAGTGACTATATGACCAAGCCGTTTAACATACTGAGGCAAAGCTGGAATCAAGGCAATCCTTAGAAAATGAAAAAGTGAGTAGTCAAAGGCCACTGTCAGCAAGTCTGTATATGAGATCGTAACCATCAGACTTTGAGGCATGACGCAAGTCTTATACCAAAGAGATAACGAAATCAACCTTATCGAGCCAAGGATGCAGTCTCACGAAACTTCTTGTAAAGGATGTGAAAGAAGGTCTACTCAAGAGAAAAGCTCCTTGACATAATCTGAGTCTCAGACTCATCAAGATGCAAGCACCGTTGATGCATGCATAAGGAGGCTTCGTAAGAAGATGAAGAGACACCAAGAGTTTCTATGATATGCCCATACAAAGTGGGGGTGGAGCATATCGCTAAGGAATTGAAACGCTCATCCAGTTTGTAAGGACTTAAAGTTTTCGCGCGCTTTATGGTCGTGTTTTCGTTACTCTGTGTACCAGCTTATCATATACCTCGCGGATACCGGCGGCATCCGCATGATAAAGAAATGCCCGGTGACTACAGGTGCACAACCGCAGGCGAGTACGGAACACGATTGCACTAACCTGAGCGAAACGGGCTCTGTGACGAAGGACCCAATTACCGAGTATGAATCTGGAAATCCAAGACTCTTTTCCAGTATGTAAGATGGACGAACTCTGCGTTATAGACAAGAGTCCTGAGCTACTTTTGGCACTGCTCTGGGCTTGAAAGGATAAAACACTTATCAGCAGGATGCGATTGCCAGTCTTAAGGCAAGCAAAGCAGCATATATCGAAAACAGCGACACTATGTAGAGCTCATCCTCGATCACCACACATGAAACGAGCCAGTCTGTTATCTGGCATACTGGTGTTTAGTTTCCTCCTCCTTAAGGGCACCTATGTCTCATAGGAGATGAGCTGTCGTATGCACACGCAAGTACCATGCACTTCAGGATCCATAGGCAGTGATGATAATTGCATTTTGGTAGGCGCATCGTGTATCCAGCGGCCTCAGGTAAGCTCTCCTCAGGAGATAGACAAGACAACTGGATGGCAACATAGAAGAGATTGATCTACGTACAGTCACACAGAGCTTGAAGCTGTATCAAGCTCATTTAACAAGATGCTAGAGCTAAAAGCTTGGGGAAGCAGACAGGAGTTTATGTATCTTAACGCGTCCCACATGAGCCTAAGACTCCTATGACATCTAAGGAAGGAACAACGCAGACTCCTGCTTAGCCAGCTGGATGCAAGTGCCGAGATGTACGAGCTTACGATACACCCATGAGACAGAGAGAGAAGACAAGATACAACATCTCGCTCATAAAGTTTGGACCGTAGCAGTAGCCTTATCAATGTAGGCGGCAGACCTCAACGAGCTGTGAGCAGATGCTTTGCAGAGTCTGCCCTAGTGCAGTTAAAAACCACGTGAGTGCTGATAGTTTGAGAGCTTTAGAGCGTAACCGCATGAGGTAGATGGGGTCAAGTCACTCTGCACTGTCTAACCCTCTACAGAAAACGCTACATAAAATACAACACAAAGGAGATTGGCGCTCAGTAATCGCTGAATGCTGACCACAGGTTCTTCTTTGTAAAGGTGGTTGATTCAGAGACAGGCAGGCATACCCAGGAGTTTCAGCGACCAGATATTTGAGAGGTTTTACAGGGTCGATAAGGCGAGAAGCAGGGGAACCGAGGAACAGGCCTTGGTCTTTCCACAACTAAAATGTACCGTGATGATGCACCACGGAGAGATTCGCTCATATAGCAAGGAGACGATGGTACTACATTTACCGTGGCAGATCCTCCAAGCTATATCCCTCCAAAGCCGCATACAGCCAAGAAGAAAGTGTGGTGAGTTTAGACTTTGCCAGATTGTAAGCCTTTTCCAAGCTTTTGCTCTGTCTCCCTCCCGCTTGTACTCACAGGCTGTGGCAGCAGTGCAGATGATAATAGTAAGTAAAAGTGAGACTCATATAAGATATACTATGGGTGGAAGTTCAGAAGACAAACTGGTAGCGAGGACCATACTCAAAGGAAGAAGAGACTAATAAGTTAATAAACGAACTTCTAAGGCAGCTAGTAACAATGTCCCTGATGGAACTGGTAGCAAAAAGCCGATACTACGGATTCGGTGGATCTAAAGAAAGCAAAAGCCTCTCAAAGACGGTGTCCTTACGCTTGATTTCGCAAAGCCATCATCAGCTTACAAGGGATATCCGTTGAGATACTAAGATGCTTCTGGAAGTGGTGGACTCTTTGCTGCCCAGATAAAAGTCCATTTAGAGGTAGCAGAGTACAGGGTAGAGAAATCAGCCTCTTATGTACTCTGAGCTAAATCCCGCCTAGAGACTATGTCTGCTGATGACTTTCACGGGCGAGCTACAGGAGGTGGGGACCTACTTTATCATACCAGACAGTTCAGATAAGCCTTTATATACCAATGCTGATGGCATGAGAAAGCTTTGCAATTCAGACCTGGCAATGGTGACGGGGATATCACTGAAGGCCCAATAAGGCCAACTGCCTTGGGACCATGATGGCAATAAACACCTATTTGCCACAGGACCAAGTTAAACAAGGTGGCATTTAAGGATCATTGCTCCTGCTATGGACTTTAGCAAAAATTTCTTGAGGTAGGAAGGAGTATCTGATGAGGTCATAGTATATTCTATGAGTAATTCACTCTCTGAAATAAGCTCTGTGACAAGGTTCGATTCTTTATAGATGCTTATTTTGAGCCTGGTAGCTCTTATAGAGATAATATTGATTTACCTGTGAAAGGAAGTTGGAATATTATTGCTGGGAATTAAAAGACCGCTTGTAGCTGGTACTGTTTGTTATACTCCTGATAATGGCTTATGACAGCCTAGTAAGGGCAGGGTTTTTGCCTGTTAGCAGACCCTAAGCCTGTTTCGGAAGATAAGGGAGATAAAAGCTGATGTGCCCTTTGGTGAGGCAAGCTACTCAGGCTGAAGGTAAAGCCGATTCTGATGAATAAGCCTTCATCCTTAAAAACGAAAAGTGACCTATTTGCAGGCACCTTAACCTTCATGACGTGAATATGGGTTTAACCGAACTTTCTAGGATTCTATATGGCAGGAAATAAGCTGCACCAGGAAGCTTTGAAGCCCTTTGACGAGCTAAACCCGGACAGTTTGACGCTAATACCTACTATAAAATGAAGAGCTATACCGGTATTCTGGATGCAAAATAACGAGAGGATTGTGAAAGAGAGCACTACTCTGATATCTACATAGATTAAATCTGGCAATTTCTGAAAAATATAAGAAGATTCTTGGTGATAAAAATGCAGGAAGCCTTTCGGCTATGGTTTGGAAGTGACAAAAGAGGTCTGGATGAAGAAATAAAGAACTATATCAGGAAATTAATGACCATCTAGCAATCAGGTCTACATATTTCTCTGTTAGCGGTGCAGTTTTCTCTTTCTAGAGTTAAGGTCAACTTTAGATTCCACTCATTACATCAGCATTATTTTGATTATATATGGAGCATTTACCGGGTTTCAGTATCTACGTCCAGGCCGTAATAATGATGAGCGTACATTTATTTCTTTCGTTATGAGGAAAAGCTATGACGCCAAGCGGACTGGCACTAGCAGCTCTCAGCACTTATTGAGTAATCATGAGTCATATATCAAAGTGGTTTTTACTTTCGTTCTTCGCGGTTATAGAATATTCTATATAATGCCTAGTTATTTGTATATTTTAGGTCGATATCACCATAAAGGGGATAATAAAGAAAAGGACTACACCTCCATGCACTCACATCATATCTTCCATAAGCATTCTGCTTGCTTCCCTCCCCATCGTACTAAATAACTTTTATGAGGTTTCACTTACAGGAATCATCTAAACGTATAGTCATTCCTCTTATTAATATTGGTTTATCCACAGGGCTTTTAGGAGCTTTATGGCACTTATCTGAGATTTTGGAAAGCTTCCTCCTTGTCCATTCATATCTTGAAACATACCCTCTTTTGCAGGCTGGGTGACAGGCTTACCTTCCTTAAACTAATCATAGGAAAGCCTGACCAGTGAATAGTGCTACTACCTGATACTTGTGATAGTATTTTTATACTGCTTTTTTTTTTTAAAGCAGAAGGAAAATAAGCCCAGGTCACTAAAGAACAATCTGCCTGAAGGATATAATATCAAAGAATAGTAGATTACAGGAGCTTATGACCTTTACCTCCTTTAGTGTGCATATAAACAAGAGAATTCTCCATAAATGGTAGATATGGACAGAGACGACTGCTTCATAGTAAATGATGGCAATAACGATATTTATATCTCGGACTGGTAAATTGCAACAGTACAAAACAGCTAGGTAAAACAAGGCTTTTACCTTCTTAAAGAGATCAAAAGGCTGAGGAAAGGTAGATACAGTTTTATATCTCCACCTCGATAAAAGATCATGTAAATGGGGTAAATGGTTGAAATGTGCGAAATAACTATTGGTAAGAATAATAATCTCCTGAAGCTACAAATCGAATAAAGCAACTGTGAAGAGCTTGAAGAGCTTAAGGAGCTTGCAAGCAAGCGTGATGAAAACTCTTTTACATGAAAAAAAAGTGAAATTATAGAGTAAAGATATCAGCTTTAGATGTATCTATCCGACTGGAAAGACATCGAAGATCAGGGCAAGAAGCCTCCATTGTGATGAGGATGATTATAAAAGGGATTATCAATGCTTTTGGGAGATATGTGAGCTCACTGGGAAAAGATAATTGACAGCTCTGGCAAAAACATCCTTGACTGTATCTTAGAAGTCTGCCATCACGGAAGCAAGAACTCTTCCTGATGACTTCTAAAAAAGTAAGCGAAGCTTTATGCAAGCTGTGTATATGAACCATTATGGACATCCTCGCGAGATGCTCTTCTCCAGGATGACGGAAGAAGGCGGCAGGATGCAGAACCGACCATATGGGAGGAACGCAGATAAACTTGCGGATGGAGCTTATCATAACCATAGCGGGAAAGAACCTTACAGGCAAACGCTTTTCTCCGGCAGTCAGATGTGACTGTAAGAGACTGCAACAGGATAAAAGTAATACTCCTGTGTTAAACCATAAGAAAATTTGGATTGAGTATCCTTGAAAAATCTAATTATTTCAGTATAATCAAAGTAACAGGACAAGATGACTTTAGATAAGCCTGGAATGTTCGATAATTTCTGATATTTTGAACCTACATAACAAAAAAGGATTCCTATATCCATATTTGATGTCGAGCCTCATTTCAGTGAAGGCGATGAATATGCGGTTGCCACCTAGTAAACGCTAGAATTCAAAACGAAACCGGCATTTGGGCTTATTTTTATTTAAAAGCCAGATTTTAAAATAATTTAAAAGTACTTGCATTTGGTTTCAAAATGGTATATTATATACAAACAAATCTTAAAACGTAAGGAGAAAAACGTATGAACAGACTTTACAAATATTGTTTGCATTAAACCTGTTGTTACTGGCTTTTCTAGCAAACCCCGATAAGGCATTCGCAGACTTAGCGCAACTATAGAGAACGCAAACGATGGAACAGTTAAACTTGTCTGTAACATATTAGTACGAATTTAAGCTTCTTGTTCGAAAACACCGGAGGCACTCAGTACCGGTATGACATCTAAAGAAATGTGAGCATCAACATCCTACCAGGAAATGGTGAGTACAAACATCTTATGTAGAAATATCAGGTACGCAAATATGCAGTAGTGCAGACAGTAGCGTTACCCAGAGACTTTCAAGTGACAATGCTTTCCTTTCATCTAACCTCATTATAGACACGGAATACTACCGTAGAAGCCATCAAAAAAGGAAACAGGAGTTAGCAAAGAAAGGCGAAACAAAGAAAGATTAAAATTACATCTATGACTTTGTAGTTAAAATTACTCTTATGACTATGACAAAGTAACTAACATCAACGAGACCAGCAAAGTACTCACGGTACATTCCAAACATCGGAAAGATATATACAGATAAGAAAGGTATCTGCTACGATTATTCAGTGCTCATAGCTTCGATGTTAAGAAGCGTGGGAGTTCCTACGAAGATGATTACAGGATATACCGTCAATGCTACAGTATGTCACGCTTGGAACGAAAAATGTGTACCAGCAACTCAAGTGGAACGTAGTTGATGCAACCTACGATGCACAGATGCACAAACAAAAGCTACGAGTATGTACAAGAGCTTCAGTGATTATAAGGATATCGTATATACCTACTAATCACCAGGTTACAAGCACCACATTAAATTGGCATTTCTTCCTCAAGGAGTAAATAAACTAAAAATCCCAGCCCAGGCTGGGGATTTTGCAGTTCAATCTAAGTACTACTCCAGTACCACCTTTGGAACTTCTTCTTACCCTTTCTTGCCTAGTCCATCGCCTTAGCTCATCAGGAGTGAAGGTGGCGGCAAAGTCAGTTACCTTGTTGTCATTTACAACCACTCCTCCCTGTTCTGTACGTCTACCCTCTGAGCAGGTAGCCCTGAGATTGGACTTGTGAAGCAGGGTGTGATGTCAAATACACCATCTCTTGCATCCTCCATAGAATATGAGAGGCATATTCTCAAAACTTCCGCCTCCTGCAAACAAGAGCCTTCACAGCAGACTGAGCCTTCTGCCTCAACTATCGTGCACTAGCTTAGTAAGCTCCCAGAGGCAAGGATTTCCCTTTGTATTCTTCGCACCTTCCAGGACTCCATATGAGATATCACTCTATAGGAAGGAAGGTAAGGAGCTTAAGGCACTTAGAAGGTACATCTGTGTCATCCACATTTCTCCAGTACTGGTGACTCATAGGGTAGTCTTATCAGAGGTCAAGCCACACACAGCACCGCTTGCAGTCTTACCCATCTTCTTGCCTCAGAATTAGCAGGAGAGTGATAGTCACTTAGCGGTATTGCGTCTTTGCCAAGCTTTCTCCTTATAAGCTCAGTTCCTGCAAACATGTTATCACTGGTCATCTCCATAAACTCCATATTACAGCCATGTTTCTGGTATAACATATAAAATCATAGCCCTGCATAAACATCTTAGTTAAACTCAGGAAGCTAAGCCCCTTCTCCATACGCTGCTTGTGGCACTCCGCTGCAAGCATCCTGTTCTGAAGAGAAATGAGGCCTATATCTCACCAAAACTCGATATGGTGGGTCCCTAGAGCCAGTCGGCGTTATTTACCACTCAATGTGCCCTCAACAAAATGAAACTCCATCTGCTTCTTCAGCACTCTGATTATACTCATGGTCTCCTTGGTCGCCTGGGTACGCATATCGCACTCCCTTGAAGGTCGCCTATCATACCTGTACCGCCACCCATAAGGGCTATAGGCTTGTACACGCATCTGGAGCGCTTCATCAGGCAGAGCGCCATAAAATATCCCATAGAAGGCTGTCGGCGGTGGGATCAAAGCCCTTGAACACGGCCTTTCCCTCATTTATCATCTTGCTGATTTCTTCCTCGTTAAATTACACGGGCTATCAGCCCCTGCTTTAAGTTCCTCGTAAACAGTCTTATTATCTCAACTAACCATATAAAAAGCTCTTCATATCCAAGAGGTTTTTGTTTTTCTGAAACACAAAAGATTTTCCTTAAATAGCTCCCATCCCCTAAGGACAGGCGTAAGCTTTCGATATTACTGTAATTCACAGAATATATCTGCCTCAAACAGGTACAACAGTCTATACCCTGACTCTCTAACGAAGTCTGCCGTCACAGCCTACTAAACAACGCTTTCAGTAGCGAAACTCCGGGATGTATTCAACCAGACTCTTTCTTTCGCCTCTCGCAACCAGCTAATCTCTGTAAGTGAATCTCCTGATTTACTTCTTCAACTCACCAGTTGTAATGATAGTTAAAACATAAGAATAACAATTATCAAGACCAAATGCTGTATACGATATGAGTAAGTAGCCATTTTTGCCAAAAAATGAGCGTTACGAATATTTTGCGAGATTGCTAAAGCTTAGCTGTGGCAATCCTGTATCGATAGATGTCATACTTTTGATACCCGCATAAAAATAAGTATACAACACCTGCCTACACGGCAAAGCGAATAGCTGTAACATATTATGAAATATCTGAAAATAAAGTCCATATAATTGTATAAGTTTCATAAAATACATAAATAAACATTAAATGACTAATTTGTAACCACATTGTAACCGAAATATATAAAGATGCGTATACACACGTGTTGGATGCAGTTGCGGTATTATACTGATAATATTAATTACAAGTGTCAGAGATAATATGTCACTCCTCAAGCCAGGCTTCGCCTGAGTTTTTATACTTTTGGTGCTTATATCTAAATGCTTTAACATATAACAAGAACTATGTTAGCATATTCTTTTATTCGATATTAGTATACTTATAAATGTAGAAAAAGAAACATATACAGATTTTCTACTCTAAAGAAGATGTTAATAGAGACGAATAGATGCCGAACTACATGTAAGGTTATTCTGTCTGTGCCTTCATGGGGCTTGTCAAAATGACGTATACGGATATGAGAAAGGAAATGTAATATATAGAGGGACCTGAGGGAGAACCACAGGGAGAGAATGTAGAATACGATAAAGTGATACTATGGGAGGGCGTAATGCTGGTGTTGTGAGGAAAAGAAGAAATAGGCGATATTCTGGTAGAAAGAGGATACTTACAGAAGAACAACGGAAAAGAAGCTCTTAAAGGCTGCAAGAAAGCAGAGAATAAGAAGATAGGTGAGGCCATAACTGACAAGGCTTTGCTACTGAGCAGGACATAGCTGAGACTCTTTA
>BNJV01001647.1_pt1:0-87500 | contig 92105 bp, 79 predicted proteins | sample 8540591 | NCBI WGS metagenome assembly BNJV01 (sample SAMD00202457, study PRJDB9452) | human saliva metagenome | host: Homo sapiens | reverse complement strand
GTCTTCAACCTGCTGGGTTGTCCCATTCGGAAATCCTTGGATCAAAGGTTATTTGCACCTACCCAAGGCTTATCGCAGCTTATCACGTCCTTCATCGCCTCCGTGAGCCAAGGCATCCGCCATGCGCCCTTTCTTACTTTCTTCGCCTTCTTTGTAAGTTCTTACAAAGAATGTAGCTCATACTTTCAGCTGTTGTGTGATTCTAATTTTGAAGTTTAACCTCTATTAGAATACTAAATCTATTTATAAATGATCTAGTTCTACTTTACAGTCTTGCTTGTGTCAATATGTCAAAGATCGATGCTGTTTAAAACAGCAAAGTGGAGAATAAGGAATTGAACCTTAATATGAGCCTTTAACTCTAACTCCTACATTATATAATACAGAGTCATTGCAGTACAAGAAGAAAAACAAACCTAAGGTTCTTTTCTTATCTTGATTACCGTTAAATGGTCTACTTGTATACTTAAATACGTATCAACCTAATTAACTGATAAACATCCTCTCCAGAAAGGAGGTGTTCCAGCCGCACCTTCCGGTACGGCTACCTTGTTACGACTTAGCCCCAATTACCAGTTTTGCCCTAGGCCGATCCTTCCGGTCACGGACTTCAGGCACCCCCGGCTTTCATGGCTTGACGGGCGGTGTGTACAAGGCCCGGGAACGTATTCACCGCGCCATGGCTGATGCGCGATTACTAGCGAATCCAGCTTCGTGGGGTCGGGTTGCAGACCCCAGTCCGAACTGGGACCGGCTTTCAAGATTAGATGCAATTTACATTACACCGTCCCTCTGTACCGGCCATTGTAACACGTGTGTAGCCCCGGACGTAAGGGCCGTGCTGATTTGACGTCATCCCCACCTTCCTCACACCTTACGGTGGCAGTGTCTCCAGAGTGCCCAGCATTACCTGATGGCAACTGAAGAGAGAGGGGTTGCGCTCGTTATGGCACTTAAGCCGACACCTCACGGCACGAGCTGACGACAACCATGCAGCACCTTCACAGAGACCCCGAAGGGCGTCATTATCTCTAAATCCTTCCTCTGCAATTCAAGCCCGGGTAAGGTTCCTCGCGTATCATCGAATTAAACCACATGTTCCTCCGCTTGTGCGGGCCCCCGTCAATTCCTTTGAGTTTCACCGTTGCCGGCGTACTCCCCAGGTGGGATGCTTAATGCTTTCGCTTAGCCGCTGATACTAGGTACCAACAGCGGGCATCCATCGTTTACTGTGCGGACTACCAGGGTATCTAATCCTGTTCGATACCCGCACCTTCGAGCTTCAGCGTCAGTTGCGCTCCCGTCAGCTGCCTTCGCGATCGGAGTTCTTCGTCATATCTAAGCATTTCACCGCTACACGACGAATTCCGCCAACGTTGTGCGTACTCAAGGAAACCAGTATGCGCTGCAAGTCAGACGTTGAGCGTCTACATTTCACAACACACTTAATCTCCGGCCTACGCTCCCTTCAAACCCAATAAATCCGGATAACGCCCGAACCTTCCGTATTACCGCGGCTGCTGGCACGGAATTAGCCGGTCCTTATTCGTATGGTACCTGCAAACAATCACACGTGATTGACTTTATCCCCATACAAAGCAGTTTACAACCCATAGGGCCGTCATCCTGCACGCTACTTGGCTGGTTCAGACTTCCGTCCATTGACCAATATTCCTCACTGCTGCCTCCCGTAGGAGTTTGGACCGTGTCTCAGTTCCAATGTGGGGGACCTTCCTCTCAGAACCCCTACTGATCGTTGCCTTGGTGGGCCGTTACCCCGCCAACAAGCTAATCAGACGCATCCCCATCCATAACCGATAAATCTTTACTTCACATCTGATGCCGTCAGTGAAGACCATAAGGTATTAGTCTGCCTTTCGGCAGGTTATCCCTTAGTCATGGGAAGGTTGGATACGCGTTACTCACCCGTGCGCCGGTCGACGTCCATTCGGTGCAAGCACTAAATGCCGTTTCCCCTCGACTTGCATGTGTTAAGCCTGTAGCTAGCGTTCATCCTGAGCCAGGATCAAACTCTCCATTGTAAAATATGTTTGGGTGATTAGTAATAGGTAAGAAGGGTAATAAATACCAACTTAACCCAAGACTTCACCGAGTAATCTCTGTTTCAGAATGCTTATCCTTTAGTATCAAGTTTTAAAAGCACCTATTCCTATATAGGAATTCAATTGAATTGATCGGTTCATTTCTTTTACCCATCTATTTGATTCTTAACCAAACAGACGCTTCTTGTACTACTTCTCTGTTTATGTAAATCTTTTCAAAGAACTCTTTCTTTATTGCTTTAAATACTCATAAGCAGTTAGCTTATTTCGTAAAAGCGAATGCAAAGGTATAGATAAAAACCTATACTCTCCAAATGTTTTTAAAGATTATTTTTTTAAGAAAAGGTGATATTTCTTTATAAAATTGACATACATCAATGGTTTTAACCTAAAAAGGGTTACTTTTGCATACAAACATCGATAAAAATATAATATGAGACATCAAAGACAAATAATAGAGATAAATGGTCATACATGCATAATTCATTGCGAAGATAATGCAAAGGATTTTCTAATTCAACCCGTAGATAGTCATGATACGGAAGAATTAGAGCACCAGATTAGCTATATAGAAGAACATTCATCAGCAACATTCACCCACATTGCCATACGTATAGAGAAGTGGAATGCAGAATTAACACCATGGTCAGCTCCACCTGTATTCGGAAAGATTCCCTTTGGAGAAGGTGCGAATCACACCTTATCATATATAATACAACAACTGATTCCCAAATTACAGCATCTATACAACTTATCCATTTGCGGAGAGAATACATTTCTTGGTGGCTATTCCCTTGCAGGGCTATTTGCTTTATGGGCTTCTTATCAAGCGGAGATACCCTTCAATGGTATTGCTGCAGCATCTCCATCCGCATGGTATACAGGTTGGCTTGACTATGCAGAGAGTCACACCCCACAAGTAAAGAACGCCTACCTCAGTCTAGGAGATAAGGAAGAAAAGACAAAGACAAAACTCATGTCAACCATTCGCAAGGATATGCTCAACCTAGAACACATATATAAAACGAAGGGAATAAACTGCAAGATGGAATGGAACGAAGGTAACCATTTCCAAGACAATGGTATCAGGATGGCAAAAGGATTTGTATGGCTTATGCAGAACCTAGACTAATAACATCCACACATAACTAGAGATTAAATAAAGGAAGCGTCTCCCTCATAAGATTTAATCACAAAGGAAGACGCTTTTATATTCTGCCTTATCATGGGGAAGGTGCTTATAATCTAGCAAGCGACCTCTTCCGCCATCAATCACCAAGCCCTGCAAGTCGGCGAGCCTCGGGTGTAAGATACTTCGCAATCTTACTATAAGGAATCGTGAAAGTAGGCATACCATGCATATAAGGAGCAATTTCATACTGTCCATAAATAATCTCTACACCTTTTTCTACTAGACAAGGAGTAATAGAAGGTTTAGGAATTACCCCATTCTCAATGAATAAATCATTCATGTATTCTTGTATTGCAGCAGGCGAAGGGGTCTCTCCGTTGTCTTTTAAAAACCCATAGTAATATTCCTTCAACCCCTTTCGAAGCAACGGCTGTAGTGCTTTTATATTCTTAAAGTTCACAGGATTCCCCAACTTCTTACCCGTCTGTTTGTCAAAGGTAGCTCCATAATGACCCGCCATACCATGTGCTCCACCCTCATACAGATAATAGAAGGAATAATAAGTCACAAACCGCTTCGTTTCACTGTATTTCTTGACAGACATCGACAACTCACACGGAGAAAACCATTCTACAGTATCTCCACTAAGCTCAGTTAAGCTATGGAACGCCTTTCTGCATAATATTTCAACATCCTCCTACCATCAGCAAGGTTACTAAAAGACTTAGCCTCCTTATTATCGGTAACAGATATCACCGTACATCCTCTCATTTCCGAAGAGAGATAAGCACGAAGAGCATTAACCAAAGGTTGTGGTCCTGATACAGGAAAGGAATAAGACATCTCTACACTCCCTACTTCATTGCTAATCTTCTTTCTCATAAAGTCTGTAACCAAAGCTACTTCCTGATCTGCTACAGCGCTATCCACCTCTGAATGAGTACTCGAATCCGACACTTGCCCTACTGGATTATTATCCACAGGTGTCTTACGCCCATCACAGCCAGCCAATATACCAACTGCTATAAAGCACGTCAATAATAATAGAAATCTTTTGTTCATAATAGTTATAAAGCTTGTTAACAGACCACAAATATAGTCTTTTCCTATATTATCTGCAAAACAATTCCTACTTTTGTTACGCTCTGAACACATCATAAACATCAATAGAACAGCATGAAGATAAGTATTATAGGCACAGGAATGATAGCCACCGAGGTTATCAAGATGCTAAGGAATGAAGCGAAAGGGATTGAGATAACAAGTATCTTTTCACACAGCAACAAGGAGAAAGCACTGACGCTTGCAAAGGAGAACGATATTGACCACGTATATACCGACTATGCCCAACTATTAAAAGAAGACGATGCCGACTTTGTCTATATAGCTTTGGTCAATAACGCACACTACACTTACGTGCGACAGGCATTAGAGGCTCAACGCAACGTCATTGTTGAGAAGCCCTTTACGAGTACGCTTGAGGAAGCGAAGCTACTCGCACAGATGGCATGCGAACGTGGACTTTATCTCTTCGAGGCAGTCACACCCCTTCACACCCCCAACTTCCAACTCGTAAAGCAGAGTCTCAAGCGCATTGCTCCCATACATTTCGCACAATGTAACTTCTCGCAATACTCCAGTAGATACGAGCGTTACCTACAGGGGGATATAGCCCCCGCATTCAATCCAGAACTAGGTGGCGGAGCCTTGAACGACCTCAATGTGTACAACATCAACATCATCGTAGGACTATTCGGGGAGCCTATCGCCAACCAATATTTCGCTAATCATGGGCACAATGGCGTTGATACCTCGGGCATTATGGTGCTCACCTACCCCAATCTCACAGCCTCCTGCGTTGCAGCCAAGGACTCCAGTAGCCCTTCCTTCATCTTAATTCAAGGCGAAAAAGGATGGGTGCGTATCCCAACTACAGCCAATGAGTTCGGAAAAGTGGAGATTATGGAGCAAGGAAAGCTCACCAGCTACCAACGAAACGCATACGAGAGCCGTCTCGCCCATGAGTTTATGGACTTCAAGGATATATGGGAGCGGAAAGACTACAAGCGTATGGAGGAATGGCTCGACACATCACTTACGGTCATGAAAGTGCTGAGAAGTTAGAGAACGGTGACAGAAGTCAAGCGAAACTGAAGAACGTGCAGGATGATAGAAGCGTGAAAGTCAACAGAACTCATCCCTTAGCCTAATCACAAATAACAATGAAGAAGAAGCTCTCTCTCTATCTTATCATCGCATTGCTCGTGGTCATTGGCACGCTGGCAGCTACCACATCTTATCTCCTAAAGTACATGCTTGAGGAGCCAACCCACACTTACGACTATCGTTGGGCAAAATTACATCAACGCTATCCGAGCCTTACTCCATGGTTAGACAGCCTCAAGACCACCCACCAACTGCGTGACACAACCATCCTACTCAATAACCACTTGCGGGCGCACGCCTTCTATCTTCGCGGTGATTCAGCCTGCGGGCGCACGGCAATATGCGTCCACGGATATAAAGACAACGGGCTGGGACTCCTATACATCGCACATATATATAATAAGGTGATGCGCATGAACGTACTACTACCCGACCTTCACGGGCACGGGCAAAGCGAAGGCAACTCCATACAAATGGGCTGGAACGACCGCAAGGACATAGAGCAATGGATACCCGTTGCCGAACGGATGTTCCGTGATAAACGCCATCCTAGTCAGATGGTATTATATGGCGTCTCCATGGGAGCAGCAACCATTATGAACGTGTCAGGCGATGAGAATATCCCAACATACGTGAAAGCATACGTGGAGGATTGCGGTTACACCAGCGTATGGGACGAATGTACCGACCAACTAAAGGCGCAGTTCAACCTCCCACAATTCCCCCTCGTCCCCCTAGCCTCAGCCCTCTGCCAAGTCAAGCACGGTTGGAATTTCCATGAGGCGAGCCCATTGGAACAAGTCAAGAAATGCCACCGCCCCATGCTCTTCATTCATGGCGATCACGACACCTATGTCCCTTCATGGATGGTATATCCCCTCTACAAGGCAAAACCCCAGCCCAAGCAACTATGGATAACACAAGATTCTGAGCACGCATATAGCTATCACGACTATCCAAAACTATATGAATCCAAAGTGAAGAACTTCGTTAGCAAATACTTCAAATAAGTGGGCTAACGAACACCTCCCACGCTTTGGGAACACCAAAGATAGCCCTTTCCCCACCTTCATCATACGTCTACCGCCCCCTTTCAGCCATACTCGATACCGCTTACAAGTATGGTTGATTTCGTTTGCAGATATGCTCGATATCGATTACAAGTATGTTCGATATTGCTTACAGCTATGCTCGGCATTGTTTACATATACATCTGCCATCCTTTACACATACGCCTCATAGTATCTTCACCATGGTGAAGATTATGTTTCATCGTGATGAGATACTCGTTTCATCATGATGAGACACAGGTTTCATCATGATGAGAATAACATGAGACATACGTCTAACGAATCAAAGACGCACATCTAACGAATAGAAGACATACATCTAATGAATGGAAGACATATATCTAACGAATCAAAGACATACATCTAATGAATGGAAGACATATATCTAACGAACCAAAGATACACATCTAAGGAATAGAATACATACATCTAATGAATCGGGAACATAAGTCGGGCAAAGCAGAGACTGGCACATAATCAAACGAAGACGCACGACCTGCGTATCCGCTTCCAGATCTTTCACCAATGCGAAACAAAGATTATAAAAAGTGTAGACAGACGTGTTATGGGTGATAATAATTTTGTAATTTTGCATCACATTAAGTAATAAATAACCAGATTATGCAAGACTTAGTAATTTACAATACACTGCATCGTAAGAAGGAGTTGTTCCAACCCATCGCTGCACCTAACGTGGGTATGTATGTCTGTGGTCCTACTGTTTATGGCGATCCACACCTTGGGCATGCGCGTCCTGCCATCACTTTCGACCTCTTATTCCGCTATCTGAAGCATATCGGGTATAAAGTTCGTTATGTTCGTAACATCACTGACGTGGGGCACTTGGAGCATGATGCCGATGAGGGGGATGATAAGATTGAGAAGAAGGCACGGCTTGAGCAACTCGAACCAATGGAGATTGCACAATATTACACCAATCGTTATCACGATGCTATGCGTGCATTGAATGTTTTGCCGCCAAGTATTGAGCCACATGCAACGGGGCATATCATTGAACAGGAGGAGCTGGTGAAGCAGATTATGGACAATGGTTATGCTTACGAAAGCAATGGTAGCATTTATTTCGACGTGGCTAAGTATGACAAGGACCATCATTATGGCGTATTATCAGGGCGTAATCTCACCGATATGATTAATAACTCTCGTGAGTTAGCAGGTGTTGGTGAGAAGCATAATCAGGTTGACTTTGCATTGTGGAAACGTGCTATGCCAGAACATATCATGCGTTGGCCATCGACTTGGAGTAATGGTTTCCCAGGTTGGCATTGTGAGTGTACAGCTATGGGGCGCAAGTATTTGGGCGATCACTTTGATATTCATGGTGGCGGTATGGACTTGATATTCCCGCATCATGAGTGCGAGATTGCACAAGCAGTAGCTTCACAGGGCGATGAAATGGTGAAGTATTGGATGCACAACAACATGATTACGATCAATGGACAGAAGATGGGTAAGTCATTGGGCAACTTTATTACGCTTGAGCAGTTCTTTACTGGCAAGCATGACACGCTCACGCAGGCTTACTCACCAATGACAATTCGTTTCTTCATCCTATCTGCTCACTATCGTGGGACTGTCGACTTCTCTAACGAGGCATTGCAAGCTGCTGAGAAGGGATACGAACGTTTGATGAATGGTATTGAGGATTCGGCACGCATTCAGCCATCGGATGCATCGGACGATAATACGAAGAAGTTTGTTGCTAGCTTCCGTCAGAAGTGTTACGATGCGATGAATGACGACCTAATGACGCCTGCTGTCATTTCTAATCTGTTTGAGGCTTGCCACTTGGTAAACATTCTTATCGATCACAAGGCACAGATTTCTGCCAATGACCTAAAGGAACTCACGGAGACTATGCAACTCTTTGCTTTCGACATCTTGGGGCTCAAGAACGAGCGCAGTGCTAATAATGATGCACGCGAAGAGGCATACGGAAAGGTTGTAGACATGGTACTCGATCTTCGTGCAAAGGCTAAGGCTGAGAAGAACTGGGCGGTCAGCGATCAGATCCGTGACGCATTGGCTGATGCAGGTTTCCAAGTGAAAGACACTAAAGATGGTGTTACCTGGAAACTTGACAGATAAAAGGAGGAACCACCTCTAACACGTTCCCCGTAAACTTCTCATCAATGAGGAATTTACGGGGAACTGCTTTGTTCGGCTAATTACTCTTTTTATGTTTATCTTTGTATATGGCTTCTACAACTGAAGTTAAGCCAAAAAAATCGTGCCAAATACTAGTGCTCGCCACAAAATAGACCATGCTTGTTCAAACCCAAGATGATCAAAGAGTTCATAAATTAACCAGAAACATGTAGCTAATAACGTCTCACGAAAATACTTCCGCAGATATCTAAATAAGGAATACTTGTGCATTGTTTTAATAATTAGTTGTTTAAAAGTTTAACAGCACAAAGATAAGACTTATTTTTTAAATTACCATGAGAAACAAGAATACTCCATATTATCATGAGAAACAAGAATACTTCTTAATACTTAAACGAACTACCACCAAGGAACTCACGGAGTAATGAGGTTGGAGGGAGCGCACGGAAAGGCAGTGGAGAGAAGTACTTGAGGAACTTGCGTAAACGATAGGCCTCGGCATATTCTTCACAATTCTCTGGTACTTGCTCGAGCACCTCCTCCGCTTGTGGCTTTATGACTGCAAGTTCGAAGAGCATAGCTGTATTAAACATCACATCGGCTTGCTCCTGATAAGGGAATATCCATTTATTCTCACCAGCACGCACACTAGGCCATCGGCGGATTGTTTCTTGTGCTGAACAACCACGATACTTATAATCACGAACAATGCGTCGGAGTAATCGATTGTCAGTTGTTGGGATATAGTTGTGATTATCCAATAGGATGGTAGTAAGCGCAGAAGCATAGATCTTAAACTTCTTGTCGTCGGGAATCTGAGCCGTGAGTGTCGGATTAAGGGCGTGAATACCTTCTACAACCAACACGTTATTCTCCTCCAAATGCAACTTATTCCCACTCTTCTCACTACTTCCTGTTTGGAAATTATACTTGGGTAATTCCACCTCCTGACCATTGAATAAAGCATTAAACTGCTCATTGATGAGTGGAATATTCAGTGCATAGATGCTTTCGTAATCATATTCTCCCTGTTCATCCTTCGGTGTTTCTTCCCGATTAACGAAGTAGTCATCCAACGAAATCTGTACGGGCTTCACACCACTTGCAAGTAGTTGTACAGAAAGACGTTTACAGAATGTGGTCTTACCACTCGATGATGGTCCAGCAATCAGTACCACTTTAATATCTTTCTTTGCTGCAATCTTATCCGCAATCTGTGATATCTTCTTCTCTTGCAAGGCTTCGCTGACATTAATTAGATTGGTGGCTTCACCATTGCCGACCGCCTCATTAAAGTCACCGACCGTCTTTATACCTAACAGACTCTGCCAACGATGATGCTCTTTAAACACTTCAAACATCTTATCCTGCCGTATCAAAGCACCTAATTGGGATGGCTCTTGCACGGAAGGGATGCGCAATAACACACCATCAAAATAAGGTTCGAGTCCGAAGAGATATAGTTGTGACGTGTTCGTGAGCATTGAGCCGTAGTAATAATCCTTATAGTCATCCAGGACGTAATAAACAGTATAAAGCGTTCCACTACTCTTGAGCAACTTTGCCTTTTGTTCGTCACCAAGTTTAGAGAACATATCAATAGCCTCTTCTGTTGTTGTTTCAAACGTTGGATAGGTAGATGAGCATTGACAATCTCCTGCATTCGTGTGCGAATGCGGTTTACATCCTCAGTAGTGATAGCATGCCCGAGTTTCAAATTACAATAGTAACCATTTGAAACAGGAATATCAATGATTACCTCACTGCTGGGATAAAGATCGTGGACAGCCTTACAAAGCACAAGGAAGAGCGACCGAGTGTAAGTGCGAATACCCGATTGCGTATGCAAATCAAGGTACTCCACATCCTTATTATGATAGAGCCTGTAATGCAACCCTTCAACTTTATTATTCACTTTAGCACTTACAGGGCCATAAGGCATTTGAAGATTTATTTCCTTGAAAAACATCAGAAAGTGTACTTCCCATTGGGACTTTCAGACTTTTTTTATTATTTTTTTGCAGCGGATATGCAGTAATTGTGTCATAAGCATTTACGTGTTAAATGTAAGTCGGTGGACTAAATCGTTCGTCTATAAAAATACGAATGGTAAAGGTAGAGATTGTTCTGCATATACACAAGAGTTAGTCGTCACAAATTAAGTTATTATATGTCGATTTGGATTTTTTTAAGCTCATTGGAGCCTTAGCGTTACTAATGTTTGGTATGAAGGCAATGAGTGAAAGCCTGCAAAAAGATGGCAGGACCTCAATTGCGTCATGTCCTTGGTGCAATGACAACTAATCGCTTCACTGGTATTTTAACAGGTACATTTATTACCGCAGCCGTACAATCATCAACGGCAACAACGGTCATGACGGTTAGCTTTCGTGAATGCAGGATTACTCACCCTTGTGCAGGCTATCTCCGTCATCATGGGTGCTAACATCGGAACAACCCTTACGGCATGGATCATGTCAGCAGGCTTCTCGTTTAACATTACCGACTTCGTTTGGCCTGCTTTCTTCATAGGCATTGTGCTGATTTACTCTAAGAAGCGCAAGCTAATTGGCGATTTCCTCTTTGGTATCTCGTTTATGTTTCTAGGTTTAGGAACACTGCGTCAGACGGGTATAGACATGGATTTGGCACATAACCAAGCGGTACTTGACTTCTTTAGTCAGTTCGACCCACAGAGCTTCTTCACCACGATTGTGTTCTTACTCATCGGTAGTGTGCTGACAATGTGTGTGCAAAGTTCCGCTGCAATCATGGCTATTACGATGATTCTCTGTTCGACTGGTGTACTTCCAATCTACCAAGGAATAGCACTCGTAATGGGCGAGAATATCGGTACAACGGTTACCTCTAACCTTGCTGCATTGACGGCAAACACGCAGGCACGAAGGGCTGCCATGGCACACATGGTGTTTAATATCTTTGGTGTTATTTGGGATATTGTGCATCTTCCACCCATTCATTAATATGATTTGTAGCTGGGTTGGTTATGACGTTACCATGCCTAAGGGAGCAGCTGGATTTGCCGCTAATGCCGCTAAACTTAGCTTTGTGTTAGCCGCCTTCCACACCACATTCAACGTTGCCAACACGCTTATCCTCGTTGGACCAATCAAATACTTAGAGAAGTTAGTATGCATGATCATCAAGCCTAAGGCTAATAAGGACGAGGACGAATTCCGCTTGCATTTCATTCAAGCAGGCATCATGAAGACGCCAGAGCTCTCTGTCTTGGAAGCATCTAAGGAGATTAAGTCGTTTGCAGAACGTATCCAAAGAATGTTCGGAATGGTACGTGAGCTACTTGGAGAGCGTGACACAGAGAAGTTCAATAAGCTTTATACACGCATAGAGAAGTATGAAGGAATCTCAGATAACATGGAGATTGAGATTGCCAAATACCTTGATCAAGTGTCAAATGCCCATTTGAGCGATGAGACAAAGGATAAGGTACGCTCTATGTTGCGTGAGATTTCAGAACTAGAGAGTATTGGTGACGCTTGTTACAACATCGCTCGTACCGTGGGAAGACGCATACGCGGTAAGGAAGACTTTACAGAGGAACAGTATGATCATATACATCAGATGTTCGAGTTAACAGACGATGCTCTCACGCAGATGAATCGTATCTTGGTGGGACATAGACAAGACAACGATGTGAATCGTTCGTTCAACATAGAGAACGAGATTAATAATTACCGCAATCAACTACGCTCACAGAATATCAATGACGTCAACGAACATAAATACACTTACGCTATTGGTACGATGTATATAGACATCATTCAGGAGTGTGAAAAGCTCGGTGACTATGTTGTCAATGTGGTAGAAGCACGCATGGGTGTGCGCCAGCAAGAAGCATAAAGGGCATATACTGCCAACAACAAGAGAGTGTATCAAGTAAGGTTTAGGGTATAGAAACAAACGTTCTCGTCCGTCAGTACGATTGCAAATACTAGACAGGTGAGATTATCTATACCAAAGAGTTTAACCTTTGATACACTCTCTTATTTTATACCAAGCCTATTACGAATACCGAGAAACACGTCTGCTTTCCCCTTAAAGAACCCAACTAATGCCTTAAACAAACTACCTATAACAGCGTTTTCATGGCTTGAGACTGTACGTTCCATGTACTGAAACCCTGCGTTCCATGTATTGAAACGCTATGTCTCATAGGCTTGAAACGCTGTGTATCATAGGTCTGATACGCTGTGTATCATAGGTCTGATACGCTGTGTATCATAGGGTCTGAAACACTGAGTATCAAAGGCCTGAAACGCTGTGTATCAAGGCTTGAAACGCTACGTCTCATACGCAGAGACAACATTACATCGGCTGAAAGTCGTCCGTATTTAATATGATAACCCCTACATACATTAAGGTTTTGTACATAGGAACACATCATGTTTCTTCTGGCTAGCAACACGTTTCTAGCTAACAGAAGAGGGCATACACCTTATTATTAGACTAGGTTTAAAAGACAAGCCCCACCTTTCGGCGGGGCTTGCTGATACTTCATTTGAATGAAAAGTAGTGTTATTCACGCTTACTCATCAAAGCCAATGGGGCGGAACTGATGCTGCTCTTCGCTATATACATAGCCTGCCTTGAGCAGAGAAGCCTTGAGTTTGTCAACGTCCTCATTGAAGTTATTGCAAAGAGACTCTAGTGAATCAAACTCTTCATCACGCAGTAGCATGTTTGCACTGCTTACCAGTATTGCTGGATCTTTTGGTAGATAATCCATGATTTAATAATATTTTAAATGAATAGAGACCTACTCCATTGACTCTCCAACGAACTGGAGAGGGAGCAAGTCCTTGACTGTATCAATAACATAAACGCCTGATGTACCGTAAAGAAGGATACGAATGGGCTGGTTATAACGACTTTCTATCTCTAAGATAACCTGTCGGCAAGCACCACAAGGTACGATTGGGTCACGCATCAAACCATACTCATTAGCCGCAGCTATCGCCAAGAGGGTGATAGGTTGGTCTGGATAAGTGGACTGGGCAGCAAAGATTGCAGAGCGTTCAGCGCATAATCCTGAAGGAAAAGCCGCATTCTCTTGGTTCGCTCCCATCACTTCTACGCCATTCGCAAGCAACAATGCTGCACCCACACGGAATTTGCTGTAAGGCGAATAGCTGTTACCTGTAGCCGAGATCGCTGTTTGGATGAGGTGTTGCTCTTCTTCTGATAGCTCATCAAGTTGGCAGAATCCGATCTTAATACTTAAATCTATTGTCTTCATTGTTGATATTTGTTATTGGTTATTGGGCTTATTAGACTTATTAGGCAAATAGGGCTAATAAGGCTAATTGGGCTAATTAGATTAATGAGCTATCAGCTCATAACAGCCAATATCTGGTTTATTATCACGCTGCTTACCATCATGATCGGTTGTGAAACGTGTATCTGTTAATACTCGCCCTGCATCAATAGCAGGTGAGAGAACGTTATTCTCTGGCTTTTTAAGGTGCAAGTCGTAGTCTTGCTTATCGGCATTGACCTTGACAAATTGCTTATCTCCACCACCCGGATAGTCCTTTGTGTTCTCCCAAATAACATCCGTAAAACGTGCGAGCAAAGCTGTATCTTTTGGCTTTGGCGTGCGTAACAAACAATGATCGAACTGATAATTGGCTGTTACTCCGTCCTTGTTATAAACCATGAGTACGTCTTCTGCATAGCCTGTTACCAACGAATTAACCATGTTGAAAGCCTGTAAAGGATAGTCCTTATCGCCTTCGTGATTGCCAAGACTTAATGCTGCACCGCGGTTACTATCGAAAGGATAGAACTGAGCAAAGGTGCAATGAGTCAGCGTAATGTGCCCACCAAGGAAGGAGGCGCAGTCCATCAATGTGTTAGAGAATTGTGTATTATAGGCTTCCACCTTACAGTTTACGGCTCTCAAACCATATCCTTGACAATTATGTATGGTTGAGTTAGCCAGTGTAAGTTTGTTTTGTGAGGTGTTGGCAGCGTCACACACGATACCATTATAAGCTGAATGGAGGTCGGTATGACTAATGACATTATCGTAACTATCAGCATGGAAGTGTATTCCTTGCCATTGTCCGCTCACATGATCATAGGGAAGATAAGGGAAGAGGCGGTCTAATCGGTCACCACGTAACACCACGGGCTGATCAGCCGTACCCTCACATCGCAACGAGCCATACACTTCCAGCGATGCTTTCTGCGAGAAGTAAAGCGTCGTTCCAGCAGGTATTGTAAGCGTTGCACCCGCTTCCACCTTCAGAGTATCTTGTAAGACAATGGGCTTAGAGCCTGTTAATGTCATATTACTAGTAACCTTCAAACCCTTTAGAAGTTGCGCATCCCAGCTGTAAGCACTAAGGACTACACGTTGCTGAACGCCACTCTCAAGCGTAAATATAAGATCATCTGTTATCTTCTGTGGGCTTGTACCATTATTCAGAGGCGATGTCATTTCCACAAAGACACGAATACTATCTTTGTTTCTCACCTCTAAGTCTTTCACTTGATAGCCATTAGCAGCATTCAACTCGTCTCCACTGACATTCACACGGAACCCTGTTTGATTGCCTTGTGCTAGTCGGACGCTAGTTACTCGAAGCCCATCTCCCGAGCGATTATACACCCAGAAGGTCTTTGTGGATGTAGGGACATTAGAGAAAGTGGTATCTAACTTCAACGTATCCGATGAGAAAGACAACAAGTTCGAACGTGATGTTGTAAACGTATCATCGTCCGAACAAGCTGTTATCAGGGCTACTATCGCCAAGAGGCATAGTATGGTTAATTTCTTCATTATCTATCTTTTTGGTTCTTATCTAACGATACTCCCCTTGCTTTTATTGCTTTACTCCAAATCCACATGCTCCACATTGACTTCCTCATGGATGAAGATTTGGGCGTTCTCTTTGAACTTCTCTGGGTTCTCTGTCGTTAGATACCTCACAGTTCCATGTTTCGTGCATCGCTGCTCCATATCTGGATGGCGTCGCAAATAGTCTTGTAAGCTCTCTGCAACATACTCGCCTTGTGGGACGATACTGCACATTCTCGAGGCACATACTTCCATGATCTTGGGCATGAGAATGGGATAATGCGTGCAGCCGAGAATGAGCGTATCAATCTCTGGGATCTATCGTTCATGATATGATCAATGCGTTTCTTCACAAAGTAATCAGCACCCTGGGAGTATCTGCTTCATTGTTCTCAATGATAGGCACCCAAAGCGGACAAGGAATACCCGTCACCGTCACGTCGTTCCCATAGCTTTTTGTATTTCAAAGCTTATAGCTATGACTCTTTATTGTCCCTTCTGTAGCCAACACGCCAACATGACGTGAGTGGGTAAGTTTGCCAATCACCTCTGCTGTAGGGTCGAATCACACCTAACACGCGGCGCTGGGGATCGAGTTTGGGTAAGTCATTCTGCTGTATGCTGCGTAGAGCCTTGGCTGATGCTGTGTTACAACCAAGTATCACTAACTGACAACCAGACTCAAAGAGTTTCATTACAGCCTGCCGTGTAAATTGGTAAACAACATCAAATGAACGTGAACCATAAGGTGCACGGGCATTATCTCAAAAGTGAGATATAATCGTAATCAGGCAATAACTGGCGGATACCATGCAGAATGGTTAACCCGCCATAACCAGAGTCAAACACGCCAATAGGGCCTGGCTGTTGCGAATATTGTGACATTATCCTCTTTATCAAATCGTTATTAAATAGAGCTTTAAGGCTCTATCGTTTTGCTTATTAATGGTTTCAGACACTTGAATACAATCTACTTAAGCACAGAGATAAGTGCATCTGTGATGTCTTCTCCTATGGCTGTATTCACAAACGGAAGGTTGTTATTGTCTGAGTTAAGAATGAAGGCGTACCCACTCTCCTTACCCATCTCACGAACAGTATTGTCTAGTTTCTTACGAACAGGCGCATAGATATCTGCTTCAGCCTTCTTTAAGAGACGATCAGTCTCCTTACGAAAGGCGATGTTACGATCCATCAACTCCTCTAACTCTGCTTGCCGCTTACGGAGAATAGAGGGTTCTAACTTGTGCTGAACATCAAGGAAATCCTCATAACGATTGTTGAAATCATCAGCCGAACGCTTTGTTTCTGCATCATATTTCGCCTTTAAGTCATTCAAACTACGTGTTGCTGTGGCATAGTCTGCCATTGCGTGCAATACCTTCTCATAACTAAAGTAACCGAACTTTAGGCTTGGAGTAGTCTGTTGTGCGACTGCTAAGAGTGGTAACAACATCAAAGCAAAGGAAAAGAATAGCTTTTTCATCCTATTAATTATTATCTCTTCTATATGTAAATACAAATAATGAGGTCAACGCAAGAATACTAATTCGTGCGGTGACCTCACCCTTATCTCCTCTTGAGAGTCGACTCTCTAGAGGCATATTAACACGGGCAAAGACTCCCGTACATACTTTTACTTCATCTTAGCCAATTGAGCCTTAACCTCAGCTGTTACATCCTTGCTGAGTGCCTCATTGATATACAATGGCTGACCATTAGCTTTCTCCATGATGTAAACATAGTTTCCTGCCTTTGCAACAGCTGCAATCGCATTGCGAACTTTCTCAAGTACAGGACCGAGTTGCTTCTGCTGCTCCTCGTTGAAAGCCTTTTGGTTATCTTGAGCAGTCTGCTGAATCTTTGTATACATATCCTGCAGATTCTTCTCTGTTTCTGCCTGCTTTGTTGCATTCATTGTGCTCTTTGCTTTGTCATAAGCCTCAGCCTGACGCTGCAACTCTGCTTGCATGTCTTCCAACTGCTTCTGATATTCCTTACCTTTAGCCTCTAACTTACTCTGAACTGCTGTTGCCTCTGGGAGAGACTGGAGTAGAGCTTGTGAATCAAGGTGACCAAACTTCTGTGCAAACAAGGTCATTGGTGCACAGAGCATCAACATCAAAAATAACTTTTTCATTGCTTTTATTGTTTTAATAGTTTATGTTTTTGTTTTCTTATAAACGTTCTTGTGATTCTGTGAATATCGGTTGTCTCACCTTATATTATTGGTAAGCATAACCTAACTTCTGTAATACTTCATTGCTGATATCAACCTTAGGTGACCCATATATAATGCCAGAAGCATTGCTAGAACGGTCGATAACAAGACTATATCCACGCTGATCGGAGATGTCCTTGACGGCATTATAAATCTCATCTTGTATAGGACTTATCAAACTAGTGCGCTTCTTGAAGAGCTCACCCCTGGTCCGAAGTACTTGCGTTTGAGGTCGGATGCTTGCTTCTCTTTCGCCAAGATAGCATCTTGTTGCTTCTTCTTCTGGTCTTGAGAGAGGAATACGACTTCATTCTGATAGTTCTTGTACATGGTTGCAGCTTCTGTATTCAAAGCCTCAACCTCTGCTTGCCACTTCTTACTAACCTGATTCAACTGCTCATTCGCACGTTCGTAAGCTGGCACATTCTTAAGGATATACTCCATATCAATGAGTGCAAACTTCTGTGCAGAGGCTGATAAAGGTAAAAGAGTGAAAAGGTAAAGAGGTAAAACATACCTCAATACGCTGTTTAATATCTTCTTTTTTTATTCATCATTCTTCTTATTATTAAAATCAAATCTAACGTTTCTGTTTTTATGAGAAACAATCTCTTCAACACTCAAAGACCAACATTACAAGGTCAATGGTCAAGGACCAATAGGCAAAGTATCAAACCCTAGAACTCCTGTCCAAGGATGAAGTGGAACTGGCTTCCACCCTTCTTTCCAAAGACTGTATCAAAACCGTATGCCCAGTCGATACCCATCATACCAACCATTGGAAGGAATATACGAACACCAAGACCAGCAGAACGTTTCATGTCAAATGGATTGAACTTACTTGTTTCTGACCATGCATTACCAGCCTCAACAAAGCCCAAACCATAGATAGTTGTATTGCCCAAGAGGAACGGATAACGCAACTCTAGAGAGAAGCGATCGTATGCGTAACCTTGTACTTCGTATGAAGGTGTGAGTGCTCCATTCTCATAACCACGCAATCCGATAGTCTCTTCTGCATAGCCACTAGAGTATCCACTCATACCATCACCACCCATATAGAAGGTTTCAAATGGGCTCTTCTTATTCCTGTTATAGCTGCCCAATAAACCTAATTCAACACGAGTAACCAAGACGAAACACTTCTGACCACTACTGAGAGCTGTAAAGGTTCGTGCCTTAAACTTCCACTTGTGATACTCTATCCAGTGATACTTCTCTTGTTGCTCCTTTGAGTAATTAGGTGAATTAGGATTCGTTGCCAAGTGAGCATAATCCTTTCCATCCCACTTAGACCATGGCGGAGTAATCGTCAAAGATGCTGAGAACTCTGAACCACGACGTGGGAAGAGTTGGTTATCAGTAGATGTTCTATTCAGTGCTACTGTCAAGTTCAAGTTGTTAGATGTGCCTGTTGGCATGAGGAAGTATCGCCAGTTACGCAACATATAACGCTGATATTGCAACTGTAAAGACAATGTGAAGTAATCATCAGGCCAACTCAAACGTTTTCCCCAACCAGCATAAACACTCAACAACTTAATGTACTTGTCTGGATCATAATAGTTTTCATAACTATTGTAATTATAGTTTCCGTAACCGTAACGATAATTGTTATAGTTGTTCAACAGCGACTGGTTGTAGTAATTACTTGATACGTCAGTCTGCTTTGAATAAGAGACACCCACATTGAATTGGATAGGACGCTTACCACCAAGCCAGTTGGTTGAATACTGAACATTGTAAGATTGATAATAAGTACCATTCGTCTGTGCTCCCAAAGACAATGTCTCACCATCACCGATAGGCATAATACCACGATGTTCACGATTTCTACGGAGGAGATTAGCCATTGAGAAGTTAGTTAATTTCAAGCCTACTCGCCCGATAACACCCGTCTGTCCCCAACCCAGAGAAAGCTCAACTTGGTCGTTAGACTTCTGTTTCAAATTATAATTGATATCCACTGTTCCATCTTCGTAATTAGGTTCAGGAACAGGGTTGATAGCTTCTGGATCAAAATAACCCATTGATGCTAACTCACGAGCAGAACGCTGAAGAGCCTCTTTAGAGAATAGGTCACCAGGCTTTGTACGCAACTCACGACGAACAACATTCTCATAGAGTCGGTCGTTACCATTAATCTTCACACGATTAATATGTGCCTGCTGTCCTTCCGTGATACGCATCTCAAGGTCGATAGAGTCGCCGACAATGTTCACTTCAGTTGGCTCAAGTCTATAGAAGAGATAACCATTATTCCAATACTCATTACCAACAGCATCCTCATCTTGTGAGAGTCGCTTACTTAGATAAGTCTGGTTATAAACATCACCTTTCTTCATTCCAAGCAAACGAGATAGGTAATCAGTTGAATAAACAGTGTTTCCAACCCAAGAGATATTACGAATGTAATACTTCTTACCCTCGTTTACCTTTACATAGATATCCACATGCTTTGGATCAACATTCCACACACTATCCTTCAAGATAGTGGCATCACGGAAACCAAACTCATTATATTTGGTAATGAGATTCTTCTTATCTTCAGCCCAACGCTCGGGTGTGAACTTCTTTGACTTTAGTAAATTACCAAGCTTTCCTGCTTCATGTGTCTTAGCGAAAGCACCCTTTGAGAAGAAAGAACCCTTGATCTTCTTTATTGGAAGTTGCTCATTCCCTTCAATGATAATATTGCGAACCTTTAGTTTCTCCTTCTTATCTACATCAATATCAAGTATGACCTGATTCTTATTCGCAACATCATCACGCTGGAGAATATTTATCTCGGCATTCTTATATCCCTTATCATCAAAGTACTTCTTAGCAAGTATCTTGGCACGACTAATCATATTAGGAGTAATCTGACCACCTTTCAGTAAGCCCAACTTCTTCTCCATATCATCCCGTTCACTCTTCTTCAAACCATTGTAATTGATGGTTGAGATACGTGGTCGTGGCAAGAGATTAATTCTCAAGTAAATATTATCACCGACGATAGAATCTGCACTGATGGATACATCAGAGAAGAGTCCATGCTTCCAATAACGTTTCACCGCATCAGTGATAGCCGTTCCTGGTACCTCCAACTCCTGCCCAATGCTGAGCCCAGAAATACCCGTAAGTACATAATCCTCATAACCATCAATACCGCTGACTGCCAGTCCTGCAAGCTTATAAGTATGCGGATTACCAGAATAAGTTATATCTGGATTAACGATCTTCTCTTGTCCGCTCACCGTTAGAGTCATTCCAGAAGTGAGAGCAAGAAGCATCAACACCTTATTTATCTTCGTCATCTATATTGCGTAACTTATTTGTTTTCGTTTTCTTCTATCTGTCTCTCTGTCTTTCCAAAACGACGTTGTCTCTTTTGGAAACTATATATAGCATGTTGTAAATCGTCTTCCCCAAAGTCTGGCCAATAGGTATCACAGAAGTAAAGCTCTGAGTAGGCTATCTGCCAAAGAAGGTAATTAGAAATACGAAGCTCACCACCTGTCCTTATTAGAAGGTCTGGATCAGGCATAAAGTTGGTTTGCATGTGCTTACTGAGTAACTCTTCTGTTATCATTTCGGGGACGTAGCGATACTTTTTTTCATTGCCCTGATTTTTCTGCAATAATATCCTGTACCGCCTTAGTGATCTCCCACCGTGAACTATAACTAAGAGCAACAACCATTGTCATAGCAGAGTTCTTCGCCGTATGTTCTTCCGTCTCTTTGAGTTTCTGTTGCACCTCTATAGGCAATCGACCAATATCACCTATCACACGGAATCGAACATTATTCTTCATAAAGATTTCATCTTCTAAAGAAGTCAAGACCAGCCCCATCAATGCAGCAATCTCATCAGAAGGCCGACTCCAATTCTCTGTAGAGAAGGTGTAAAGCGTTAGATACTTCACACCCAGACGTACACACTCAAGTAATACGGCGAACCGTCTCCACTCCTGCCTGATGTCCATAAGAACAGGGGCTTATTACGCTCCGTTGCCCAGCGCCCATTACCATCCATAATGATAGCAATGTGTTCTGGAATCCGTGTCATGTCTAATTCTTCCACCATGATTATATATGAAGAAAATAACCTTTCTTACTATTCCTTATCTAGCCATCTTATTCATCTTCATTGTGACATGTTCGGCACTTGGTCATAAAACTATAGCTGAACGTCAATTGAAGTGTTGAATAGCTATCTGTATTCTTAAAGAGTCCACTACTCTTTATTCCGTAGGGATCTCTTTGCCCATCTAGTTCGTCAGAGAGTGTGAAATGCATCGCCCACTCTATTCCGATATTCGTTCGATCACCAACCTTATACTTAACGCCAACGCCAATAGGAAGGTTAGCCGAGAATGCAGAACTACGATTACCATTCTCTATCTTAACATACGTGGCACCCAGTCCTATTGTTACATAAGGTGATAAACGTTGTGCGCCACGATAATCTTTACCCGTTCCGTATGGCAAGAAGTTATATTCGTAAGCCACGCCTACATCTACCAAAGAGTTATTGAATAGATAAGGTGTCGTGGCAAATCGAGGATAATAAGTCTTTGCATCAGCTGAAGAACCTTTCATCTTGCCAAAAGATACATTCATCTTCAAACCCATATAAGGATTGAAATTATATCTGGCAAGCACCGTCCCCATTGGTTGCAAGTCTTTTGTTAAAGACTCATTGAAGTCGCCAAGATAGCCCATCAAGCCAACACCCGCTCCTAACTCCATCTTATATTCAGGGTCACTCTGTGCCCACAAAGATGTTGTTACTAAAAGGAGAAGAACGCTAATGATGGTCTTTTTCATCTTACACAGCCTTAGAGCTTACTCTGCAGCACGCTCTTGATTCAACTTCCAACCCACTCTATTGAGCCTTCCACGCCAAACCTTGCTACCGCTCATCATCCAAATGTAAGCATCTGCGTCGACCGTTACGGTAAATGTATTAGCAGGTTGTGCATTCTGTGGATAGCTAAAATCTTTATCGCTATTCCATACAATTCCTGCATCACGTGACAATAACATTGAACCGAATTTGCCACTATTATCCACGCCCATAGCTAGCGCAGCACCATCATAATTGACAACTGTAAGATGGCGATAAGCAGGCAATAGGAATTTAGTTGCTGCATTCTCTACATAATTCCAAGTATCGTCTGCCGTTGGACGATTCTTATAGGAAAGCCTTGTCCAAGTAACTGTCTTATTCCCACTAGCAGTTGTTCCTACTAGCAAGACACGACTCATATCATCAGCGCCATTGTTGCTCAATAAGGCATAATTGATATTGCTCACAGGGAGAAGAGAAGCGTTATCATCGAGTGTCTCAACATTCCATGTCGCCCCATTATCTTGCGAACGAACTAAGCTTCCAGCTGTTGTCAAAGCGAATAGCTCCGAAGAAGATGCAGCCACCAACTGCTTCAAGTTCATATTCGTACCCACTTGAGTCCAAGCGTTACCATCGGAAGAACTAAGGATTCGACCACTATCTAAGATAAATAACTTATTCTCTTTGACCAATACGCTCTGATAAGCCTGTGTAGAGAAAGACTGAGACAACAAAGCCCAATGATTACCATCATTCTGCGCCGTCACATACCCCTTCGTCTGTGTTCCATCAGTTCCAAACACAAATATCTTATCCTTAGTACTTACAGCCTTCATCGCCGTGAAAGCACCGAAATTACTATTACCCTGCATACTTACCCAAGAGAACACATTGCCCTTCTGCTTATGCACATTCACCGATATCTTATAATCACGATAAGTATCACGTGCATTAGAATAGACACGGAACGAGCGGGGAGAAGTGAAATCGATTGAATCATTCGGAGAAAAGTAAGTCTGCTTATCTCCTTGTTGAGAAAGGATTGTAACAGTACCAGAGTTCTTGGTTGTTATTGTAGCCAAAACGTGCGCCACATCAGTTCCATAAGGCAGAGAGTCCACATTGTAAACCAGCCCCTGCGCTTGGTCAATATAGAACCTAAGATTCTTTGCTTCATATTTAGCATAAAAAGTACTATCCTTCCCAGACTTCGTAAGCGTATCACGTTTTACTTTCAGCTGCCCCAGAGTAAACCCTGTTATAGCAGTATCTCTAAAACTTGAGCCATTATCATCATTGTCATCATCCTTCAGACAAGATGTCATCATCAAAGTTGCCAATACAAGGCCTACAAGAGTATATATCTTATTACGCATCAGATACTAATAATTGAATTTAGCTGCAAATTTAATCAGAAATCTTCAGACTAAACATCTTTTACGGGGTTAATTATGTAAAATATATATTTAGACGTCAGATTTTTAAGTTTGTTTAGTATTATATAGAAGATTCGTATTTCTAGAGCTATTAGAATCGTCAATATCGAAAGGGAACGCACCCAAGTACCAAACGTGAGGGAACGACAGCAACGCACGTACACGATCAGCGGAAACCCCTAGTAGCCATCTTAAAGAATAAAGTAGTAATAACGAAAGATATACGTATTACCATTCTTTTTCCCTTGCTTTCCAATTGTTTTTCATAGGTTCCGCATTGCTTTTGTACGCATCCAGCGTTATTATCTAAGCGTGATAATTAATTATCTAAGTGTGATAATACTTTATCTAAGTCTGATAATAGTTTATCACGCTTAGATAATACAAAAACATACGTATTCCGCAAATGCGCAATACGTATAAAAATAAAACAAGATACGCATAAACTCAACACAGAATGCGTATATGAGTATAACGATATTAGCTCCTGTTTAAAGCTAAAAGCTAATATCAAGATGAAGAAAGGATGCAAAACAAGGTGTAAGTATTAGGTTCTATCAATCCATATTATCCGTAACGAAAAGAGGATGTGCCTATTTGACACATCCTCTTTGATACTCTTTACAGGAAGTTTTAATTAGGAGTAGCTAACTGCGTTATTTTTTTACTGAGCATTTACTATCCACTCCGTCTACAGAAAGTATAGCAGTACGCTCCTTGTGACTACGATTCGTCTTTACATACACTTTCATCTCTTTGCTATTATTCGTCTGTTGCACTACTATCCAGTCAGCCGACCAGTTATTCAGAACGCCTTTGTGATATTTCTCTGAAGGATCCTGGTCTTTGTCACCAACGAAATCAGGCACAACCGTATTCTTTACGCCATCCTGTATAAACGTTATGTTATCTATGCCACGCCAATCACCAGATTTTGCATAAAGTATAAACGAGTTTGAAGCATTTGAAACAGTAACATTCTCCTTATCAAAAAGCCAAGAATTTATCTATCATAATCTCTTCCTCTTTATCGTGACAAGCGGTAAATAAACATGCTAACAAAGCTATTAATACAAAATAAATCTTCTTCATAAAATTATCTCCTTACGTTAATTAAACATTATACTTTATCCATCAATAGACTTCTTTTTAATTCATATCGTGACAAATTTAAATAAAAAAAGGTAGATTTACAAAGGAATTATTAGTTATTTTTTTATTCTTTGATTAAGGATTATCTAACCAAAGCAAATAAACAGTACATATATTAAACGAGAAGCCCTATCCGCAGTAACTGCGGATAGGGCTTATATTTATCGTATTAGTTACAATCCAGTAACTACAAGATTTAGAGCTGTGGACCAGCTGCTACGAGTGCCTTACCAGCCTCGTTGTTCTCATACTTCTTGAAGTTCTTGATGAAACGAGCTGCGAGATCCTTAGCCTTCTCATCCCACTGAGCTGCATCAGCGTAAGTGTCACGTGGATCGAGGATCTCAGTTGCAACACCTTCGAGCTTTGTAGGAACAGTGAAATCGAAAGTAAGGAATCTGCTTTGTTGGAGCAGCGTCGATTGAGTGATTCAAGATAGCGTCGATGATACCACGAGTATCGCGGATAGAAATACGCTTACCTGTACCATTCCAACCAGTGTTAACCAAGTAAGCCTTAGCACCACTCTGCTGCATCTTCTTAACCAATTCCTCAGCATACTTTGTTGGGTGGAGCTCCAAGAATGCCTGACCGAAGCAAGCAGAGAATGTTGGAGTAGGCTCAGTGATACCACGCTCTGTACCAGCCAACTTAGCTGTGAAACCAGAGAGGAAGTAGTACTTAGTCTGCTCTGGAGTCAAGATAGATACTGGAGGCAATACACCGAATGCGTCAGCTGAAAGGAAGATAACCTGCTTAGCAGCTGGACCCTGAGACTCAGGACGCTGGATGTTCTTAATGTGGTAGATTGGGTAAGAAACACGAGTGTTCTCAGTTACGCTCTTATCAGCGAAGTCAATCTTACCATTCTCGTCAACTGTTACGTTCTCGAGGAGAGCGTCACGTGTGATAGCGCCATAGATGTCTGGCTCAGACTCCTTGTCAAGGTTGATAACCTTAGCATAGCAACCACCCTCGTAGTTGAAGATACCCTTGTCATCCCATCCGTGCTCGTCATCACCGATGAGCTTACGCTTTGGATCGGTAGAAAGAGTAGTCTTACCTGTACCAGAAAGACCGAAGAAGATAGCTGTGTTCTCACCGTTCATGTCAGTGTTAGCAGAGCAGTGCATAGAAGCCATACCCTTCAATGGCAAGAAGTAGTTCATCATAGAGAACATACCCTTCTTCATCTCACCGCCATACCATGTGTTAACGATTACCTGCTCCTTAGATGTTACGTTGAACATAACGCAAGTCTCTGAATGAAGACCGAGTTCCTTCCAGTTCTCAACCTTAGCCTTAGAAGCATTGTAAACGATGAAGTCTGGCTCCTGATCGAAGTCTGCCTCTGACTTTGGACGGATGAACATGTTTGTTACAAAGTGAGCCTGCCAAGCAACCTCAACGATGAAACGAATCTTCATACGTGTATCCTTGTGAGTACCGCAGAAACCATCAACTACGAAAAAGACGCTTGTTAGAAAGCTCCTTCTTAGCGATGTCCTTAACAGCAGTCCAAGCTTCCTTAGAAGCACGATGGTTATCGTTATGGTATTCCTCAGAATCCCACCATACTGTATCGTGAGAGTTCTCATCATCAACGATGAACTTATCCTTAGGAGAACGACCAGTGTAGATACCAGTCATTACATTGATTGCACCAAGCTCAGTCTCGTGACCCTTCTCATAGCCCTCAAGACCTTCCTTTGTTTCCTCATTGAACAATACCTCATAAGAAGGATTGTAAAGTACTTCTGTTGTACCTGTAATTCCGTACTTCTCAAGTACGCTCTTATCAAACTTTGCCATTTCGTTATAAATGTATTTAGTTGAAAATTAATGTTTACCTTACCATGATGTCTCATTGAAAGACAGCGCAAAGGTAATATAATTATTAAGTACGAACAAATAAACGAATAGAAAAAGTATCAAAGTATTCTGCCTTATGGTTAAAGTTACTAAAATTATTCTAGGCACGTGTACATTTGCAAATTAGACTTTGCAAACCTACAGATTATTTCTTACTTTTTGCCGAAATTTTTGTACAGCAAGTTGCAAGTTTTGCTTGCTTATAACACCTAAGATAGAAAATGGAAATCATTAATTTTTCAGAACAGAACTCCATCATCAACCAATATCTGGCTGAGATTCGTGACAAAGACTACCAAAAGAATCGCTTACTCTTCCGCAACAATGTGATGCGTATTGGAGAGTTTGAAGCATTTGAAATCTCTAAGACACTAAACTACGAACCAAAGGATGTTGTTACCCCATTAGGTACTGCTCAGGTTAATGTACCAACTGACAAGATTGTTTTGGCTACTATTTTCCGTGCTGGATTGCCTTTCCATAATGGTTTCTTAAACATATTTGACCATGCCGGCAATGCTTTTGTCAGTGCTTATCGTGAGTATAAAGACGCTGCACATCACGAGATTGGTATTCATGTTGAATATCTTGCCACACCTGACATCAATGGTAAGACACTTATCATCGCTGATCCCATGTTGGCTACTGGTGGTTCTATGGAGTTGGGCTACAAGGCAATCCTTTCAAAGGGAACTCCTCGTCATGTGCATGTTGCTTGTCTTTTGGCTACACCAGAAGGTATCGCACATATCCGCAAAACCTTCCCTGAAGACTCTACCACCATCTGGTGTGCAGCGATTGACGAAGGACTGAACGAACATAAGTACATTGTTCCTGGCTTCGGTGATGCAGGTGACTTGTGCTATGGTGAGAAGTTATAAAGATACTCTATAAATCTTCAAATCGGTTCATTAGAGATATATAGAAGCTGATTTTCATAAATCCTTTCGTCTAACGTATGAAGCACTTACAACTCATATTTTAGCTTCAAAAGGAAGTCTATGACCAATCAAAGCTTTCTCTCTTATGAACCGATTTAGTATTACATTACTTTTACATAAGTGCATTATGAAGAAGTCTGTTGTGTTGATGATTATTACCTTTGGGATTAATAGTATCTATATTTGCAGTGTTTGCTCTAAATAGATGGTATCCAACGCATGGGCATGCAGACTGGGATGAGGTTCAACAATACACTGCAGACAAGATTCCTATCGACCACAAAGACTTCCGAAGTGATTTCGAAGAGATATTCGAACAGGTCAAAGAGAAGTACCCATATACTACAAAGAAACGCATCAAGCTTGATTCGATTCACACCACATGCCTTCAACGAATTGATACAATGCAATCGAAAGTGGCTTATTCATTACTTATAATGGAATTCTTTGCCAACTTGAAATGCACTCATGCAAATAATGAAAGCATACTATATCCTTGGTTCATACAAGGGGATAATATCACAGTCATTGAGAATCGTGTGTTTATTAATCACCCTTCAGTCTTTGCTATAAAGGCAGGATTGCAAGATAAAGACGAGATTGTAACTGTTGATGGTGTACCTACAAATAAATGGGTGATGCATAATAGCAAATATGTCTCTGCTTCGACAGATGCCACTCGCTATCTACTATCAGCTTTGACTATACTCTGTAGTTATACAAGTCCTATAAAGACACTTGGCATTATTCGCCATGGAAAACCAATAACTATCACCATTCATCTGCAATCGAAATCTATTCCCACAAAGGAAGAGGAACAAAATCTAACTTGGAGGATGGTTTCTTCAAAGGTTGGATATATAAATGTGAAAAGTATGCAAGATAATGCTGATACTGATTTCAGCAAAGCTTTGAAGCATCTAAGCAAACTTCCATACTTGATAGTTGATGTGCGTCAGAATGGGGGAGGCAACAGTTGGATAGGAGATAATATTGCGCAGAACTTAATAAAAGGTAAACGACGTAATTGGAATGGAGCTACAATATCTCCTTCTACTAACAGCTATAAGGGAAAAGTAATCATCTTGATGGGTAATTACTCCTGTTCTTCCGCTGAGACTTTTCTCATTACAATGAAAGAAAGTGGTGATGCCGTGTTGGTTGGTACATCTTCAGCTGGCGATACTGGTGGTATTATTTGTCTTTTTAAGACTTCACACGGAATATTCTATCGACTTCCTGTAGGACATTCGTCTGGTGTTTCTCCCAAAGGATTCCCATTAGAAGGAAAAGGAATAAGCCCGAACTATTTAGTACCAATGAAGGTCAACGACTTCTTATCAGGGAAAGATACCCAACTTGATTATGCCCTTCAATTATTTAAAGAATAGTTGTCAGCACCTGAAAGTTTATGTGTTTACTTGTTTTCGACCTTATTATCGAACTTAACACACACTCTTTAGTTCTAATCAAAACCTCTCCTTACATAAACAAAGAACGATAGAAACCATAACTTCTATCGTTCTTTTATTTTACCTTTACGACATTGCAATAAGAGGCACTCTAAATTCTTCGCGAAGAAAATCAAAATTGTTCGCGAAGAAAATCAAAATTGTTCGCGAACAAAATCAAGATTCTTCGCGAACAATTATATAACTTCTCTTTTATACCTTCGAAGCAATATGCCGTCGATAGAGGTCTAGATGGCTTTTCTGAAGTATTTCTCCAATATGATTTAAACGTTGCTTCTGAGAAATATTTGCTTCTTCTTGTGTATTATCTTCGCGCATAAGAATACGCCCATTACCAGCTACAGGTAGGTATTCATCCCATTCCACGGGTACATTATGATACCTACCATCGCCACCATATTTACTAATATAAGTAAGGCGACGCACACTTCGGTAACCATAAGCCGTCACTGTCAATAGCGTACTGCCATCCCCTTGCTGTTTCTCTTCTGTCTTTAAGATGCAATTTGTAACACAATCGGGATGTTTGAAATGATCTTGCCCCCAGAAATTAGCTAATGCCTCATGCTCCCAGAACGAACTCTTCTGTTGCATGTCTTGACCATAAATTGCTGACTGCGGACGTATCTGTTGATACATAGGCACACAAAAGTAAAGGGAGCGAAAGCAAAGTATATAGCACGGAAATAGATTGCATTGATTCTGTGAAAAATCCTCTTGTGCCTTATCATAATCGAATCCTTGATACTGCCTAGGGTTCAAATCGAGGTTCAAATCCTGCATGTGACGAGCCATAATGACATTGATCATCTTAGCTTTGTTAAAGTCAAAGTCATCCCCAAAAGCTGTTTTCTCATCCTGCAATAGCTTCATCATACTCTGTTGAGCCAATGGCGTAAAGAGTAGAGCATATTGCTGATTATTATTTCGATTACTTGTATTGAAGGCAACTTCGAACTCCTCATTCGTTAGCATTGCAAAGTCACCATCTTTCAAGTTACGTGCTTTACGATGTAAGCGGTACTTATCCCATTTAAAAACGTAGCGAGCCTTCTTTTGCCTGCCAAGCCATTTGGTTTGCGATAGAACACTAAGTCAGGCGCAGCAGTATTACCATAGATGAGCCTTGTTCGTTCGAAATACTCTGGATAAGGTGCCGTCACACTAGCATGTAAGGTTTCCGAACGTTGCACCGTCCGCCTATTACCATTTCCATCCGTCACCGTCTCTGTCCAATAAATAGTCTTTGAGCCATAGTAAGTCTTTGTTCCCATCTCCATCTTACGTGTTCGACAGATAACAAAGGGATTTCCATTGATTAGTCCAGAATGGGAATAAACAACAGAACGCTCTGCATTGAAGGAATCATCCCACCCATAACTCTTGCGTAAATCGGCTAGACGTTGGGTCGTAAAATAAGGATCGAACTCCAGTCTAGGCACAGTCTTCGACATCATTCTCGTCAGAACATCCCAGTCATAGAGCCTATTCAGCGGTGCCATCTGGCTCCACGCCTCTTCCTTCAAACGGGAAAGTATAGCCGAAATATTATTCCGTTCATGCTTGAGATCAGACAACCTCGGGTGTACCTTCATCAACAAAAAGACAAGCGAGAGTACTGACACGGCACCAGCTATTAAAAGATTCTCTATTGGCCAGTTCTCATGTTGTGCCAAGATAACCAATGCTCCGCCAATCACGAGCAACCATAGCACAACACAAAGAACCGTCCACCATGTAATCCGATTCTTTACTTCTGCCAAGACTGCCTCATTATCATAGACCTTCCGGCACGTCTCTCGATTAGCTTCTACATCAATAGCTGCCTCACGAGCCAACTCCTCAAAGGTTTCTTCACTAACCTTCTTGAACTTGTCACGAAAGACATTGATGTACTCATCGAGTGGATCGTAAATATCTTCAACCATCTTTTATCCTTAGAAGAACTTACTTCTTGCAGCTTCACGTATTTCGGCCGATGCGGTGAAAGGTATACGAGTAGTGTAGCCCTGCTGAGCTGCAACAATCATCTTCGTTGGCCATGAGAATATATCGGTGTTCCATTGGGTCACCCTACTGTTATATACGGTACGGGCAGCTGTAATTTCACGCTGAAGATAATTGTTCTGCTGCATAGCATCAGCGATGGCACTATGTGCTTTCAACTCTGGATAAGCCTCAACCTGTGGGAACAAGCGACCTAAGGCAGAACCTACTTGCGCACTCACCTCGTTACGATTTGTTTCATTGACACTACCACCACGTAGAGCAGCAACGGCTTTCATCACATCTTTATCTAAGTCGATAGCACGCTCAACAAGTCCTACAACGTTCTGAAGAATCTGCACACGTTGTTCTAGATAGTTGTCAATGTTTGATGCCTCAGCCTGAATACGCTGCTCTAATTGCTGGAAATAGTTGCGAGCCGATATCTTCATAAAGATAAAGATTACACCAGGAAGGATTCCAACAAGACAACCGACAACTGCTACTAACAACGGATTCTCCATCGTACTACCCATTATCGCTACAAACAGGAGCACCAATACGGGTATTACCACCCACAGAGCAATCTGAAATAGGGTTGATCCTGTACCAACAGTCACTGCCAGTTGCTTGTCAATTACATGTACGTCACGACCTGACTCATTAACAGGTCCCGTCACTTCATCTAGTAAATTTGCCATACGCTAAGTATTAGTTGTTTCTTATAGAAATGATTTATTTAGGTCTCAAAGGTAATGGTTTTCTAGTAAATGAGCAAACATACTTACCTTATATTTCAATGGAAGCATGCTTATTAATGACTTCTATCACTACCAGGGATTACTCCCCAGCAGTGATAGATGTATGTGTGTGCGCTACTTTATTCCACAAAGGTTCATCAATTCCTTCCCCCATGAAGGCAACAAGCCCTGTGGTTGCTCACTAGCATAGAGTTGCTTGATGGTTGTCAATTCCTTTGGTTCGTTCATACTAGGTTGCCCAGTAATCTTACTCATGTTATCAAAGAAGATGTAGAGGAGCAAATGTGCACGTGGATTATCAGGATTTACACCAATAGCCGACTTGTAATTGATGATTGCATCCATATAATATGATTTGCCATTCACCATAGGATTCTGTACAATGAGTGCCGTGTAATAGAGTCCTTTAAGCACTAATGCCTCCGAACGGGCTACACGATCAGTCGGACAGAGTGCTTGTAACGCCTCCCAAATCAGGCTTTGCTGACTCAAGGAATAATCCCGAATGACTGTCTTGTGGGAAGTGGACAGCATACTGAAGAGCAAAGAGAGTCTTGTAATAAAGCGGTAACCATTCGTTAGGATACTGTTTCGTCAGTCGATCCAAAGCATCCATACCAACGACAATAGACTCTGCATTTTCTGCATTTACTTTACTTAGCGTATTGCTCAAAGCCTTTTCCATAGGCTGAACATCAGCTGCGTAAACACTAGTTGCGCACATAAGGGCAACGATAACGACGAGTTTTGAAATTAAAGTTCTCATAAGTCCTAATTTTAAAAGGTGAAACATATTGTCTGCTGCAAATGTAGTAAGCCTTTTAGCAAGCTCCAAATATTGGGGACAGACGACCAAGTTATGGGCTGTATAACTATGTGCTCAGCTGAAATACTAGTTTTTGGGACTAATGACTAATCGCTTTTCAATCTGTGTGAAGTGATGTATAACAGGAAGAACGACGAAGGTAAAAATGTTAAAGAAAACTATACCTTTACCTATACAACTGAATTTCGTATCTTTGACAGCAACTTAAAAACCAAAGCTATGGGGCTATTCAACTATTCAAGTAAACTATCCGACGAACAATTACGTCGCATCTCCCTAAGTGCACAATACCAAGGGCAGCAGGGAGGAGACCATTTTACACTTTCATCTAAGATTGGTTCACGTGCAAAAGTACTCCTCGAACAAGGATGGGGTATCACTGATCGACAAGAATTATGCGATACCATAGAGGAATTGCTCGGACGTTGCCGCTCACTTGATGTAAGAATAGTAAGGGAGTCTACACAGCAAAGGCAATGGAATTCATCACAAAGAAGTACCCTTCTATCAATACAAGCAATATCAAGTGTGTAGAATTTTATATTCCTAAGGGGAGTTTAGGACAGATAGACCCAGCAATTATTGCCTACAATGATGAGGACATGTATATAATATCCGCTCTCGCTCAACCTATACCAGGCTTCTACAGAATCAAATCTAATGAGCAAGCTGAATGGGATATGTTCTATTATCCTATGACAAGCATAGAGCAGGCTGGCTTTGATGAAAAGCAGAAACACTTCTTTCTCGTTATTAAAGGAGAATCAATTAAACTGAAAATCAGGAAAAGAAATACCTTCCAAGAGGATCAGCAGGAAGAGTTAAACGACTTCTATGCAACGATATCTCGCGTACTAAAAAAGAATGAAACATTGAACGTATAAGCCTCAAAGAATACGTCAATAATACACAAACGAAGGTGCATAAAGCTGTAAAAGGTTTTTATGCACCTTATATTATATACCTATCAATGCGCACCTCCACCCCATAAAACGATTATTCTTAACATCCAATACTATGATTTACAAGCTCAATATAGCTTTTCTGCAATACTTTTACCCATCCTAAAGCTCTCTTTCCAACCTCTGTTTCGTCTCTTTTGTATATACATTACATCCGTTTCCAACCTCCCTTCCATCTCTTTTGCATATACATTACATCCGTTTCCAACCTCCCTTTCATCTCTTTTGTAGCTACCTTTTTTCAGTTTCATCATGAAGAGACACAGATTTCATCATGATGAAACGAGTGTCTCATCACGATGAAACACAAGTTTCACCATGGTGAAACTAACAGAAGGCATATGTCTAACAGATGAAACTCCCCTTAGTTTGTAACGCAACTCATAGGAATTAGCATTCGCAAGCATGCTATTCCGAGCATCATTACATAGGTAAGAGTGCCTCAAGCATAGCCTAACGACAGGAAGAAATGGCGTTAGGCACTGACAAAAACACAATGATTTGCCTATCCAAACTCACTTCTATTAGGGGCATTCCTACTATGAGAAGGGCTTGAAAAGGTTATCAGAAAGGGCTTTAAATAAGGTTAGGTGCGGTTTTAACTAAGGTATTTTCGCAAACTAGGAACAAAGGTGCGGGACACAGGAATCGTATCGCGACACACCTTAAAGCGCAAGAGGTAACCATTGGAATTACCCTTTGCCGACTCAATATTATTGATGTTTACGAGGAAAGAACGATGGCATTGAAAGATATTATCATACGGCAGATCGGCTTTCAAGGCGGTCAATGTGGTGCGGAGTTCCCTACGTTCTATCTTGTCGCCCACCACGTAGCACACTAATGCGTTATTCTTCTGCGCTTCGATATACAAGAGATTGTTTATAGGCAACGATAGGTCCTCACCACGCAGATTCTGGTCATGTAATGTAATCATAATTCCTACCTGCTCCTCATTGGTCTTAACCTTCACTTCCTCAAGTCTACTATGCAACATTCGGTTGTAACCTATCAGCGTGGAGATACCTGTCACGAGTAACCAAATTAGGAAAGTCCAGTAGAAAAAGACGAAGAAGAGTTGCCACGAGAGAGGTACCTTAAAGCAGAATGAGGCATAAATGGTCATGGAAAACCGCCATGGCTAGTTCGATTGCAACCGAATATATCAGCACATCACCATTGGTAACGAATCCTTTTTTTACGCCTTGGTATGCCCAAGAAAAGCAACGAACAGAGTCCTTGAACGCATGACGAGGTATGCCTACGCCCAAACACATCAGAAAGATACTGCCAGAATAGTTGCTAATACCAAATGGTTGGAAGAGATAAAGGAGTATAAAAATGCCAGTCCCTAACGCTAACAATGAGCGTAAAGAACTGACATTAGCTTGCAAGGGGCACTTGCTATGTAGGAATTCTGTGAATCTGTGCATGGCTCAACGTATTATTAACCTAAGCGCAAAGATACACATTTTCTATTACAAACACAAGTGTTATAAAGGAGTATCACATCACTTTACTTCCCATATATCGTTGGTTTCCAACATTTCCATGAACGTGTGATAATGCTTCTGCGCCTTCACCTCTTCTATCTGTTGGTTCACTGCAGCGTCGTAAGTAGGTGCTTCAACATCACGAATCACTCCGAGGGCTATTGGGAAACCATCTTCATTACTCATCATAGCCAACTTCAGCTGTAGAGTATTGTCTTGGCAGTGGGCATCATGCACGAGGATATCATCTTGCGTAACGCCATTCTCGCCAATCTTAACGACCTTCAAGCCGAATCCCTCTTGCATGAGTCCATACTCCTTATTAGCTCCAAAGATCAAAGGTTCGCCATGCTTAACGTAGATTGCATTCTCTTTACGACCTTGAGAGGTGTAGACAGAGTTGTGACAACCATCGTTGAAGATCACACAATTCTGCAGAATCTCGCACACGGCAGCCCCCTTATGCTGGTAAGCAGCCTTGAGAATGGCTATTGTCTCATTGTTATCGCTGGCAACGCTACGTGCGAAGAAGTTGCCGCGAGCGCCGAAACAGAGTTCAGCAGGGCGGAACGGATCTTCCGTTGTACCAAAGGGACTCGACTTAGAGACGAACCCGCGAGGACTAGTTGGGGAGTATTGTCCCTTCGTTAGACCATAGATACGGTTGTTCAACAGAATCATATTCAGGTCGATATTGCGTCGCATGGCATGGATGAAGTGGTTACCACCGATGGCAAGAGCGTCACCATCGCCCGATACCTGCCAAATGGTAAGGTTCGGATTGGTTACCTTTGCACCCGTAGAGATGGCTGCGGCACGACCGTGAATGGTCTGCATGGCGTAGGTATTAGCGTAATAGGGTAATCGACTTGAGCACCCAATACCACTGATAACAGCAGTTTCATAAGGTGGAACACCTAATTCTGCCATTGCTTTCTGCAAGCTGGCAAGGAAGAAGTGGTCGCCACATCCGGGGCACCAGCGTGGTTGTCCCTTCTTAAAGTCTTGTGCTGTATATTGGTTCATAATCTGTTTAGAATTTAAAGAAGTTATGTTTAGAGTCTTACTGCAATATCTTTGTATAGAACGTGCCACTCTCTTCCTTTGGTAATGGAGCCTTAAGGAGTTTCTCAAACGTTGCAACTAGTTCCGTAACAACGAAAGGCTGTCCCTTTACTTGGTTGTACTGATAAGGAGCGAAATGGTTGATACGAATACGTAGAAGGGCTGCTAACTGACCAAGGTTCTGTTCGGCAACCACCACCTTCTTGTATCTTCCCAGTACTTCTGCCGTATTCTTTGGCAGAGGGTTGATGTACTTGAATTGTGCCAAGGCTACCTTATTACCCTTACGACGCAACTCTTCCATTGCAGAATACAAGTGACCGTAGCTACTACCAAAGCCTACTATGAGCAAATCGGCGTCTTTCTCATCACCAAACACCTGTAAGTCGGGTACAGGAATACGTGCCACTTTATCCCAACGAAGCCTATCCATCTTGTCATGATTCTCTGGATCGGTTGAGATACTACCCGTTTCTCCATCCTTCTCCAATCCTCCGAGGATGTGTGTGTAGCCCTCTGTACCTGGTATCGCCCAGTAACGTGCGAGCGTCTCTGAGTCACGCTTGTAAGGAGTGTACTTATACTTCTGTTCTTCTGTAGCATAATGTGGATGAATCTCGGGCAACTCTTCGATGTTAGGTAACTTCCACGCAGAAGAGCCGTTAGCAATGAATGCATCGGTCAAGAGCACTACTGGCGTCATGTGTTCCAATGCTATCTTACACGCGTGATACGCTGCATCGAAGCAATCAGTGGGACTTGTGGCTGCAATAACAGGCATTGGGCTTTCGCCGTTACGCCCATAAAGCACCTGCAAGAGGTCGGTCTGCTCACTCTTAGTTGGTAAACCAGTAGACGGACCACCACGCTGTACATCAATGATTACCAATGGTAGCTCATCAATAAGGGCTAGATTTATTGCCTCACTCTTTAGACAAATACCCGGACCAGAGGTTGATGTAGCAGCTAAAGCACCAGCAAAAGCGGCACCGATAGCCGATGCACAACCTGCAATCTCGTCTTCGCATTGCACCGTTGTAACGCCCATTGACTTGTGTTTAGCCAATTCGTGGAGGATATCTGTTGCTGGAGTGATAGGGTAAGAGCCCAAGAACAAACGCAAGCCAGCCTTCTCTGCTGCTGCCATCAAGCCGTAGGCAGTCGCCTTGTTACCCGTGATATCCATATAGCGACCCGCTTCCTTCACCTTAGACTCTATGCGGTAAGTGTTCGGAACAGACGCATGTACGTTGTGACCATAGTCATATCCAGCTCTTACAACACGTTTATTGGCTTCGGCAACAGCTGGTTTCTTCTTGAATTTAGCCTCTAAGAAACTATCTACTAAGCTCAAATCACGATTGAAAAGCCAGCAGACAAGTCCCAAAGCAAACATATTGCGGCACTTTAACATGGACTTATTATCCATGCCAGTATCAGCCAAACAATCCTTCACCATCTTTGTTATAGGGCAAGCAACCACTCTATCGGGGTCGATACCCATCTCACCTAGATAGTCATCACTGCGGAACTCTGCCTTTTGGAGGTCTTTCGCACCAAAGGAATCGGTGTCAATAATGATGGTTCCATTCGGTTTGCAATGCCTGTACTGCATCTTCAGTGCTGCCGCATTCATGGCTACGAGCACATCACAACGGTCTCCCGGTGTATATACCTTGCCTGCACCAACATGCACCTGAAAGCCACTCACACCCGTTAACGAGCCTTGCGGGGCACGGATATCAGCTGGATAATCAGGGAACGTAGACACTCCATTACCCACAGTCGCGGATATTGTTGTGAAGATGTTACCGGCTAACTGCATTCCATCCCCCGAATCCCCAGAGAAGTGAACGACCACATTATCAAGCTCTTTAACTTCGATTTGTTCTTCCATAGATTATTTCCTTTTGTTTATGTTAGTTTTATCTCTTTGGTAAACACGTATCCAATCTATCTCCATTTGGTATGTATGAGTAGTATCAACGGGCTTTGCCCAAGAACCGTCACCCACTGATTGGTTAAGTATCAGATAGAAATCGGACTTGTCAAAAGGCCATTGTTCTGGATTATCTGGCTCTTTCTTGTATTGATACACCTGTTTCCCGTCAGCAAAGAAGGTTAAGATACCAGGCGCCCACTCTACTGCATAGGTGTGGAAAGGCTCATGTCCAGTTCTATATTCCCTGAGTGGGGTAAGTTCCCATGGCTTCTTGTCCACGCAGAGTGTACAGTGCTATATGCTCTCTGCTCTTGGTTGATCTGCTCGAAGATGTCTATTTCACCACCTTGAGGCCATGGCAATGTCGTTCGAGGCATCATCCATATAGCTGGGAAGTTGCCATCAAAGGGATTAACACGTGCTCGGCACTCTACACGACCATATCGGAAAGCAAAGCTGTGGCTTGTTTCTATACCGCCCGTTATCATCTCCTCGCCCACAGCAGACTTGTTAGAATTAGGGATAGCACGCAAGATTAACTTACCATCTTTGATGAATGCCACCTCTGGAGAGTTGCTCAAGTACCGTGCCCACGTAACTTTTGGACGTCTTCTACAGCTCTTCCACACGCTAGTATCAGGTAGCGTGCCATCTGGCTGATTAAATTCATCATTAAAGATAAGCTTATATTCCAAGCCAGGGGATAAGCGGTCAGTTGTCGAAGTAGGCGTATCCTTTCCTCGACTTGACAGCTGCGCAAAGACGTTCAACACGGATAATACCATTAGAAGTAAGACCACCGTGCGGCGCTTGTTCTCCTTATCTAACATGGTTTTTAGTTGCTCTTTCTGTTTACGTTAGTATATCTAAGGGCAAAAGTGCGAAATATTATCGAGAAAACAAAATGTTTTTCAAAGAAAAACACATTATTTACGAACATCGCTATTAGAATGAGTTTCCATAGCACATAGGGCTGACAAATTCCCTTACAGGAAGTTATGTCAACCCTAAGATTTACTTACTTTAAATCGAGCTTACTTCAGAACGAATCCGTAAGAGACGTAGAACACTGCCTTATCTTTGTTTAGGTCGCTACGATAGTCATTGTATCTAACGCCTAAACCAAGCTCTGAACGAATGCTACCGCTACTTTTCCTAACGTAAATTCCACCTTGATAATACATGTAGCCGCGGTTATGTCCACCGCCAATGGTGTGCCCTACGCTTACTCGAGGCTGTACGAGCAGACTAAATACATTACCAGATGCAATAGAAATCTTACCTATATCATATCCAACTTGCCCACCAAAGGTAGTGAGTAAATCGTGTGTCTTAATCCCTTGAGACTTCATTAAGGTAACGGCTTCTTCGACTCTCAAGCCTGCAGAAAGCCTCTTCGTAACATCATAAGTGGCAGAGATATGAGGGGTTACAATCTTATATGACTTACCACCTAAGCCCAAATCTGTTGCGAAAGTCACGTTAAATTTACTCGTTTGAGCACGACTAACACTTACACAAGTAGCCAATAGTACAAGCATTAAAAGGATTGTCTTTTTCATAAGCCAAGCTGTTTAAATGTATATAAAGATTAGTTATCTATTTTAGATATTAGTATTGTTTGCAAATATAGATATTATTTCTTTACTTGCAACTCATGTTAGGTATTTCTTTAAAACACATGTATTCATTAATAGCAATCACGAGGCTAAAAAGAAAGAGAGGCTTTCCTCCATTGAAGGAAAGCCTCTCTTCATAGCAAGGAGACGCCTTTCTCACATCAAAGAAACACCCCCTTCATTTGTAAATAATACTATTCACTCCCCCATCCATTCGACAACGAGCCTTGGAGAGGGGGCTTTTTATATCTCCTGCATATCGTGCAACTTCTTATAATAACCATCCATCTCCATCAGTTCGTCATGCGTTCCTCGCTCTACAATCTCGCCCTCGTGCATCACACATATCTCATCAGAATTCTTGATAGTAGATAGCCGGTGCGCCACAGCAATAGTCGTTCTCGTTCGCATCAACTTATAGAGAGCATCTTGAACAAGGCGTTCGCTCTCTGTATCCAACGCCGATGTAGCCTCATCGAGGATAAGAATTGGAGGATTCTTGAGGATGGCGCGGGCTATACTCACACGTTGGCGCTGACCACCCGAGAGCCTTCCTCCACGATCACCGATGTTTGTGTCGTAACCTTTCTCACTATGCATGATGAAGTCATGGGCGTTAGCTATCTTCGCAGCATCCTCTATTGCCTCATCAGAAGCAGTCACTCCGAAGGAGATGTTATTCTTAAAACTATCGTTGAAGAGGATTGCCTCTTGGTTTACATTACCTATCAACTGGCGCAAGTCATGCACTCCTAAATCCTTCACGTTGATTCCGTCAATGAGAATCTCACCCTTCTGAACATCGTAATAACGTGGTATAAGGTCTAAGAGAGTGGACTTTCCGCTACCACTCTGCCCCACCAAGGCTACGGTCTTGCCCTTTGGGATCACCAAGTTGATGTCCTTCAATACCCAATGTAAGACTGGATTGCCGTCTTTATCCTTCTCATCTGTATAAGCAAAGCTAACATTTCGGAACTCAATCTCATGCTCGAATGATTTGAGATGTACTGGTTTTTCACAGTCCTTGATGTCTACCTCCGCTTTAAGAATCTTATCCACACGTTCCATGGAAGCAAGTCCTTTAGGGATATTATAGCCTGCACGGGAGAATTCCTTTAGTGGATTAAGGATGCTATAAAGGATGACAAGATAGTAAATAAAGGTTGGTCCGCTGATAATTGGGTACTGCCCGAGTACCAAAGTACCACCAAACCAGAGTACAACAACAATCATCACCGTTCCTAAGAACTCACTCATCGGGTGCGCCAGTTGCTGACGAATGTTCACACGCATGATGTCGTTGCGGTAAGAAGTATTCACTTTGTTGAAGCGTTCATTCATAAGTGCTTCGGCACAAAAGGCTTTGATGACCCTTAAACCGCCCAGTGTCTCTTCAACCTGGCTCATGGTATCACTCCAAAGACCCTGTGCTGTAATGCTATTCTGCTTTAGTTTACGTCCAACAAAGCCCATAAACCATCCGAAGATAGGAACGAAACAAGGGTGAAGAGCGTTAATTGCCAGGATATTATTAATAAGGTGGTAAAATAAATGACGATAAGAACAGGGTTCTTAAACAACATGTCGATAGAAGACATGATGGAGTTGTCTATCTCCTGCACGTCTCCACTCATCCTTGCGATTATGTCTCCCTTACGTTCCTCACTAAAGAAGCCAAGTGAAAGAGAGGTTATCTTCTGATAGAGTTGATTACGTATGTCACGTACAACTCCTGTACGAATTGGAATGATAGAAGCCGATGATAAGAAGTAAGCACCCGTCTTTAAGAAAGTCATGAAAGCGAGTATCAGACCTATAATTAATAATGTGGTAGTTGGTCCAACACTGGTTATAAAGATCTGTGTATAGTAATCGGCATTATTGGATAAAACCTCCTTTAATGAGCCAGCATCCCATGACATGTAATGCGTTGCACCTGTTCCTGCATCCACCTTAAACAATATTTGGAGCAAAGGAATCAGTGTTGCAAAGGAAAAGATATTGAGTATTGCCGATAAGACGTTGAATATTATCGACAAGAAAAGATACTTCTTATAAGGTGGAACGAACCTCCGTAATACGTGTAGAAACTCTCTCATAAGCTCATAGTTTATGCTTCATCAACACCATGATCAAACAGATATTCAGGTGAAACATCAGCACCATTAGCCCAAAAGATTGTACCATCAAGTCCAAACTGAATGAATTTGCTCTTGTCCTTCAGCTCTTCAAAGGCGGGATAACTTAACAATGGAGTTAGATCCACACGTTTCTTCTTACCGTTGTTGAATAGACATAGAAGGCTGTAATCCCCTAAGTATTCAACATTTGTTATATTTAGTATCATCCTTCTTATCGATTTATCTTGTTTATCTTCTCACCTCTTTGAGCCTTATCCCATATCAACATCAATTCTTCCTCATGCTCGTCAATGAAAGTATTGATAAGTTTAATGACACGAGAACTAGTCTTTCCTTCTATCAACCTATCCCTTATTGTAATCGTAAACTCACCATCACCACTCTTTACATGGATATGTGGGGGATTATGATCAAAGCCGTAGATATAAATAGATATACCCTGTAAGATAAAGACTGCACCCATAATTTATCCTTTGCAAATATAGTTATTAAAGCAAAACAACAAACTATTTCTATGGTTTTGTACATATATATTAGTTTTGTTTATACCTCTTCACCAAATAAGGTAGCGCTAGTTGAGCCTGTTATACGTACTCGAACGAACTCTCCGATGTGATGATTACCACGTGCAATAACGACTGCTTTGTTTTGAGGAGTGCGTCCCATAAGTTGCTCGCGACTTCGTTTTCCAAAGCGTTCGATGAGGATTTCAAACTCTTTCCCCTCATCCTTCTTGTTCTGTTCAGCAGAGATTTCGGTCTGAAGGCGTATCAATTCATTCAAACGACGAATCTTCTCATCTTCTGAAACATTGTCAGGAAGGTGCTTAGCAGCGTATGTTCCTGGGCGTTCTGAGTATTTGAACATGAAAGCGGAGTCGAATCCAACCTCACGCATTAACGACAAGGTCTCTTGATAATCAGCCTCTGTTTCATCGTGATAACCGATGAATATATCTGTTGTTAACCCACAATCAGGAATGAGACGACGTATTGCCTCTATCTTACTTAAGTAGTCTTCACGAGTGTACTTACGGTTCATTAACCTCAAGACTTTATTGCTTCCACTCTGTGCAGGGAAGTGTATATGATTGCAGAGATTCGGTTCCGACGCTACTGCCTCGATAATATCTACGGTCATATCTTCTGGGTTAGAAGTAGTGAAGCGAACGCGCATGTCTGGTACACTTTGAGCCACTTTACGCAAGAGTTCAGCGAATGACGTGCCATTTTCGGGGCGTTTCCCGTTTGGCAAAAGACCATAGGAATTAACGTTCTGACCCAATAGCGTCACCTCCTTAAAGCCCTTATCATGCAAGTCCTTAACCTCCTTCAAGATACTATCCACATCACGAGAACGCTCTCTACCACGCGTGAATGGAACGATACAATAGTGACAAAAATTATTGCAACCACGCATGATGCTAACAAATCCCGATACACGGTTTCCACCGAAGCGTTGCGGTATTACGTCTCGATAAGTCTCTGTTGTTGATAGTTCAATATCTAATGCGTTGTTCCCATTCTCACATTGCGCGATCATGTCGGGGAGGTTTAGATAAGAGTCAGGACCGCATACTAAGTTAGCAAAATGGTTCTGAATAAGATCGTCCCTAACGCGTTCTGCCATACATCCCAATACACCCAGAATGAGCTTGCGACCCTTCTTCTGCTCTGCATGTAAGGTATCCAAGCGATGATAAATCTTGTTTTCTGCATTCTCACGAACCGAGCATGTGTTCAAGAAGATAGCGTCTGCTTCATCTTCATTATCGCATACATCGTACCCAGCCATCTTCATTACAGAGGCAACCACTTCAGAGTCTGCCACGTTCATCTGGCATCCGTACGTCTCAATATATAGTTTTTTCATACCTTTCTAACCGATAAAAATCAGCTTGCAAAGATACTAAAAAGATTGCAGATAGTCGAAGAACAGCCTGACTATTTGACCTTTAGAACGGACGAGGATAGGCTTTTTACAAAAGTTACAAAGTCCTTTACGCCCTTTATCGGATATTTTTCTGTACCTTTGCAAAGTGATTATTCTCAGCAAAAGAGATTACTTTATAAGGAGTTGCTCATCAGTATCTACATAACACCTTAGCGAGGTATTACATAAAAGGAAACAAACTCCTTACTAACTGATAGCACCCATTCAAGATAATAAACATAAATGGATAAGAATATAAACGACTTTGAAATAATGGCACCCGTTGGCTCTCGTGAGTCATTAGCGGCTGCTATACATGCTGGAGCAAACTCTGTTTACTTCGGAATAGGTAAGTTGAACATGCGTTCCCACTCTGCTAATCACTTCACAATAGACGACCTTAAGGAGATAGCAGAGACCTGCAACGCACAGAACATCAAGACTTATCTAACGGTAAACACGGTTATCTATGGTGAAGACATTACAACGATGCACGAGATTATAGACGCTGCTAAGGATGCAAATATCACTGCTGTCATAGCAAGCGATGTAGCTGTAATGATGTACTGTAGGCAAGTTGGCGTTGAAGTCCACCTCTCCACCCAATTGAATATATCAAATATTGATGCTTTAAAGTTCTATGCGCAATTTGCAGATGTAGCCGTTTTAGCACGCGAACTGAACATGGATCAGGTAAAGGAGATACACGAACAGATTATAAAACAGAACATCTGTGGTCCTAAAGGACAGCCTATTCGCATAGAGATGTTCTGTCATGGAGCCTTCTGCATGGCTATCTCTGGCAAGTGTTATATGAGTCTTCACGATGCCAACAGATCGGCTAATCGTGGTGAATGTGTGCAGATTTGCCGTCGTAGTTATACTGTGACTGATAACGAGACTGGCAATCAGTTGGAGATAGACAATAAGTATATAATGAGTCCAAAGACCTTAAGAGCGTTCGATTCATTGATAAGATGATGGATGCAGGAGTACGTGTCTTCAAGATAGAAGGTCGTGCTCGAGGACCCGAATATGTACACACTGTGGTCACTTGTTATCGAGAGGCAATACAGAGCGTATTGGATGGAACCTTCACAGAAGAGAAGAAAGACAAGTGGGACGAACACTTATCTACAGTCTTCAATCGCGGTTTCTGGGATGGCTACTATCAGGGTCAGAAGATGGGAGAATGGACTAAGGAATATGGTAACAAGGCTACTGAAAAGAAGGTTCTCATCGGTAAGGTGATGAAGTACTTCTCGCGTCTTGGCGTTGCAGAAATAGCCGTTGAAGCCAACACCTTCGCAAAGGGTGACAAGCTACTCATCACTGGTAACACCACTGGAGCTATGTTCCTCAATGCTGAAGAGATACGTTATGACCTCAAACCAGTGGATGTTGCAGAGCAAGGATGGCGTGTGTCTATCCCCGTTCCAGATAAGGTTAGACCGAATGATAAGCTGTTTAAACTAATCAAGAGTGCCAAGAATTAAGGAGTGAAAGGGCGTGGAGACAAATGTTCTTGATAGTACATTAAGGATATACAAGGCAACAATACCAATCCTTTTTATAGTAGATTGAAACACATCAAGCCGCTTTACACTTGTCTTAACTCCCTTTCTCTCCTTCACTCCAATCACTCCTTTAAATAAAAGAAACTATGACAATAAACGAAGCGCAAGATGCAGTAATAGAAGAGTTCAGCGACTTCTCCGATTGGATGGACAAGTATCAGATGTTGATTGACCTAGGTAATGAGCTTGAACCATTGGCTGAACAGTATAAAAATGAGCAGAATCTCATAGACGGATGTCAAAGTCGTGTATGGCTCCAATGCGATAATGTCGATGGCAAACTGGTGTTTACAGCTGATTCAGATGCGCTTATCACGAAAGGTATTATCGCTCTTTTGATTCGCGTTCTAAGTCATCATACCGCACAAGAGATTATAGATTCCGACCTATACTTCATTGATAAGATAGGCTTGAGACAGCATCTTTCACCTACAAGAAGCAATGGTTTGCTGTCAATGGTTACTAAAATCAAAGCCTATGCGGTTGCTTTTAGTATGAAATAAATGCGCAAGTTACGTACAATAGAGATGAGTCGGCTCTCCATTGAGGAGTTTAAAGAAGCCGAGAAGTTGCCTCTCATCGTCGTTCTGGACGATGTGCGGTCATTATATAATGTAGGAAGTGTATTCCGTTCAGCCGATGCTTTCGTATAGAAGCCATCTATCTATGTGGTATAACGGCTACTCCTCCTAATGCCGAGATACATAAGACGGCTTTAGGAGGTGAAGATTCGGTTGATTGGAAATACTTTGAACGGACAGAAGATGCCGTTGAAGATTTGCATAAGAAGGGTGTTTTCGTTTATAGCGTAGAGCAGGTTGAACATTCAACAAAGCTCCATACGCTCAATCTCAATGCTGAATCAACTACAAACAACAGCCATTATGCCATCATCATGGGCAATGAGGTGAAGGGCGTAAAACAATCTGTTGTTGACATGAGTGATGCTTGCTTGGAAATACCACAGTTCGGAACGAAGCACTCTCTGAATGTTAGTGTGACCGCAGGAATCGTTATCTGGGAGTTTGCAAAGCAACTCTTTACTAAGTAATAAGCCTCATCTATCCAACAAACGACGCTCATCAATAATACTGATAAGCGTCGTTTGTTTTTATTTTTAGTTTATTTTTATTCTATTATTAGACTATTTTACTCTGGTTTTTAATCTATTTTTAATCTAAAGGAAAAGTTTTCTCCATGATAAAGAAGCTTTTCGGAGTAGATAACTATAGGTTAGTTCCCACCAAGGCAATGGTCTTCATATAAACATAAGGCTCACTCAAGAACATGAAACCATGGTAAGGATTGTCCGCGCCCCAGCTATTTTTACAAAGAAAGAAGCGTTTACCATGCTGGTCATGGGCTATTCCAACGATCTCCATACAATGGTCGTCAGTTGTTTGAAAGTGCTCAAACGCTTCCTGCCTGTCCTTTTCTGTCCATCTCCTAGCCTCATCATCCAACATTGCATATCCATGTTCAAAGGAGAAGAGAGGCTCTGAGACGTCACCTTCCCAGCACACGGGATGCCCTTTCTTCAGGCTATTTACAATGCAGGGGATGATGTCTTTGCTGGAATATTTAGGAAGGTATCGTGGAAATAATTATCTGGAACTTCTAAAGGAAAGCTCTCATGCAATGGATGATGTAGGAAACTCGTTACCGCTGTGTACTCATCTGGCATACAAACACTGCGTGCAAACTCATAAGGAGTGTATTGCACACCAAACATAAAGACCTGTTTAGGTAAAGTTCCGATACTCTTATCCAAGAGTTCTTCAATCTTCTTCGAACGATCAAGACGCCTACAAAGGACATTATAGTCCATATCTGGCTCACTATGATAGGCATCATAATGCTGTAAACCATAGGTTTTGATGAGGTCAAGTGTCATTGTACTCATACCGCGAGTGGTGATGGGTCGCTCTAAACGAGCCACTCTCTGCGGTAGAAATTGGCGTCTTCTAGCCTGCTCATATAGATACATTCGAGCCACATAATCGGCACTTAGATTGACAGAATCACCTTGTATGATATGTTCTGACTCGATAGTTGCAAGCATGGCATAGACCCAACAAAGTGAACTGGAGCCTTGATTCTTCACGGGGGGAAGTAGGAAGTAAGAGGTCAATGGTGAACTTCTCCTTTGGAAAACTACGTTTTTTTGCCCCTTGCGAACAACTAACAATAAGCAAGGGAAGCATGAATAAATAAAGAATTTTCCTCATTTTACATTTCAATTATTGGTAGTCTGGAGCCTTAGTATTCTATCATCTTTTCCCAAGCAGCAACTACTTCCTTATCTAAAGGAGGGACAGAAGCGGGAATAGAGAACGTCCATACATGGTTTTTCTCCTTCTTTATCTGTTTGAGTTCAGCCTCTGTTATCGTCATTCTATCTGATACATAGAACTCACTCCATATATCAATACGATCGTCAACATCCTCTCCTCGATAACGAGCAAAGAAGGTTTGATGCTTTTGGAAGGCGTTAAGAGCATAATTAGAAAGGTAAGTTTCGCTCTCATCAAATTGTGTCATACGAGCCACGATACCATACATACGCAACTGACTCATGTCTATTTCATGGTTAGGTTGCCCCACTAACTCATCCATTTCGATAGTTGTCAGCAATTCTGTCTGCCCTTTTATCTTCTGTTTGTCATGCGTTATTTTACCGCACTTATCCGCCCATCGATACACATCTCCATTGTTCCTCGTTGAATACTCTTCGCTATTTATACTCTCAATAAGCGTTTGTCGCTCTAAATTTGGCAGTGACATCCGCACGAAGGTATCGTCGCCATTAGCTTTCGGAGCCTTTCGACGACGTTCACCAAGGAACTTTCTATCAATAAAAGGGGACTTCTTTTTATTGTCAGAGTTGCCTGCTATGGAGTCAGATACGGGTATATAAAACTCCATCATACCATCTACAAAATAAGAGAGCATGCTATTTGTCGCCTGATAAACACGATAATACCCCTTTAAACGGGTGTATTTCTGCTCTTGCGCATGTGCTATTAGAACAAAGAAAACGCCGAGTAAGAGTAGAAATAGTCGTTTGTTACACATAAAATAGAATCATTTTTCAGTCTTAATTCATAATTCATCATTCAAATTCATCATTATGCTTACCATTGTTAAGCGCTCATTAAATTGAAAGTAACCCCAAGCTGTTGGGACAGACGCCCTCGTCTGGACTCCCCACCCAGCCTCCCCTAAGGGGAGGAGTGCCTAACAGGGAGTCAGTTAGGATAGGTGTTTTCTCATCCAAGAGATGCCACATCCAAAAGAACTAACAACTTATCTACTCGTTAACCTGTGTACTCGTCAACTCGAAGTAATCTCAATTTTGAATTGTGAATTATGCATTTTGAATTAGAGAAAGCCTTATCTTCTCCGCCTTCTCTCCTTCTTCTTCTTATCTTTTGGTTGCTCCTTTACAGGTTGTTGGGGCGTCTTCACAGGTCGACCATCATCTAGTGTGAAGTCGAGCTGTTTGCGTTCTAGGTTCGCTTTAGCCACCTTTATGCGGATAGGATCACCCAGTTGATAAACGTGATGACGGCGTCGCCCCACTAGACAATAGTTCTTTTCGTCGAAGTCGTAATAGTCATCATCAAGGTCACGCATTGGTATCATACCCTCGCAATGGTTCTCATCTATCTCTGCATAGATACCGAAGCTCTGGATACCTGATATATGTGCATCGTAACACTCACCGATGTGTTCGCCCATAAACTCAACCATCTTATACTTGATGGAGTCGCGTTCTGCATTCTGCGCAACCAACTCCATATCTGAACAATGCTCACACAACTCCTCATAGTGATCCTTGTTTGCAGAACGACCACCATTCTGGTAACGTGTTATCAAGCGATGCACCATGGTGTCGGGATAGCGACGAATAGGCGAAGTAAAGTGTGTGTAGTAATCAAAAGCTAGTCCGAAGTGCCCAATGTTATGCGTTGTGTACTTCGCTTTCATCATCGATCGCAGGGCAATCGTTTGTATCACCTTCTCTTCGCGAGTACCTTGTACCTCATCCATGAGCTTGTTCAACGCACGAGCTGTAGCCCCCCTTCGTACTCGAAGACTTAAGTTTATAACCGAACTTAGCACTGAATTCACGTAGATTCTCAAACTTCTGAGGGTCTGGATTATCGTGAACTCGATAAGGGAGAGTCTTTGCTTTCTTGCCTTTAACGGTCTTTCCAATGCTTTCCGCTACTGTTTTATTAGCAAGGAGCATAAATTCTTCTATCAACTTGTTGGCATCTTTCGATCGTTTGAAGTAACAACGGAGCGGCTTACCAGTGTTATCTACATCGAAATGGAGCTCTTCTGAATCAAACTTAACGCTTCCGCCCTTAAAACGACGTGCTCGAAGAAGTTTCGCCAAGCGGTCTAGTGTAATGATCTCTTCGGCATATTCGCCCTTATAACCATCCTTTCCTGGCTTTGGAGCAGGCTCTCCAGTACCATCAACAACACCATTATCTTCCAATAACTGCTGTGCCTCTTCATAAGCGTAACGCCTATTCGACTTGATAACGGTGTGTACAATGCGGTAAGCCTTTACATTTGCGTCATTATCAAGATTGAAGATACAACTGAAAGCGAGCTTCTCCTCATTGGGACGCAACGAACAAATGAAATTACAAAGACGCTCTGGAAGCATTGGAATAGTGCGATCCACAAGATAAACAGAGGTCGCTCTCTGCTGTGCCTCACGGTCAATTATGTCGCCTTCTTTGACATAATGCGATACATCTGCTATATGTACACCAACTTCCCAAAGCCCTTCCTTCTCTAGTCTTCGTATAGAGAGAGCATCGTCAAAGTCCTTTGCATCCTTTGGATCTATCGTACAAGTCCATACGTCACGGAAGTCTTCTCGTTCCTTAAAGTCCTGCTCTGTTATCTCAGCACTTATCTTTTCGGCAGCATCCTCGACGCGTTTAGGATACTTATAAGGCAATCCGTATTGCGCAAGAATGGTGTTCATCTCAACGTCATTATCACCAGCAGCACCCAAGACATCGACTACCTCGCCCATAAGGTTCTTGTGGTTTGCGTCAGGCCATTGTGTTATCTTCACCAAAGCACGGTCACCTGTGGTTCCACCACGCAACTTCTTCTTAGGAATTAGTATGTCATGGATAAAGAGATTCTCCTGAGTTACAAGGAAGGCAATGTCCTTCTCCACTCTTAACTTGCCTACGAAGGTATCTTTCTTGCGCTGCAATATCTCGATGACCATCGCCTCCTTAATATGATTCTGGCGTCTTGCCATGTACTGCACTTTGACATGATCGCCATTTAAAGCAGCCATTGAGTTACGTTCGGAGACGAAGACTGGAGTGCCACCATCGTCTGGTTGAAAGGTATTCTTTCCATTAGCTTTGCGAATGAAAGTACCTTCTTGCACCTGTCCCTTTGTATTGAGAGTATAGGCACTGTCGCCTACCTTTGCAAGAAAGTCGTCCCATGCCATCTCTTCCATCACATCAATTGCTAACATCTTAGCCGGATGTGTCTTTAACTTCAAAGCACGGAATATCTCTTTAAAACTATATGTTTCGTTAGGTTGCGACTGAAAGAAAGAAGTCAACTGTTCGGCTAGTTGCTTCTTAGTTAATCGCTTTCCACCTTTCTTATCTTTCGTCATAAATAATGGAATTAGTATGTTTATATATTCGACAAAGTAACGAAAAAGTTTGTATCTTTGCAAACGTTTGCTAAGATATTTTCGATGAATAAGATATTAATAACAGGTGCTTCGGGCTTCATTGGGTCATTTATAGTGGAAGAGGCAATACGTCAAGGATATGAAACTTGGGCTGCCGTGCGTCGCTCATCATCGAGAGAGTATTTAAGAGATGAGCGCATTCATTTCATAGAACTAGACTTTTCTTCTGTCGATAAATTGACAGAACAGCTTGCAGGGCACGCCTTCGACTATGTTGTTCACGCTGCTGGTGTGACGAAGTGTTTGCATAAAGCAGACTTCTTCCGCATCAATACGGATGGAACAAGCAATCTCGTGAAGGCACTTCAGGCTACTCAACCAGCACTGAAACGCTTTGTCTTCATTTCAAGTCTTAGTATCTTTGGAGCTATCAGAGAGCAACAACCTTACAAGGAGATTGAACCTACGGACACTCCAAAGCCTAACACGGCATACGGACAAAGTAAGTTAAAGGCCGAAGCAATGCTCCCCGACGACTTTCCTTATATTATCCTGCGCCCAACAGGAGTATATGGTCCGAGGGAGAAAGATTACTTCTTGATGGCAAAGAGTATCAAGGGGCACTCCGACTTCGCTGTTGGTTACAAGCAACAGGACATCACCTTCGTCTATGTAAGGGATGTTGTGCAGGCTGTCTTCCTATCGCTTGAGCACGGAAAGGCTGGAAGTGCATACTTCCTAAGCGATGGTAAGGTTTATCAAAGCACCACTTTCAGCGACTTGATACATGAGGAACTGGGCAAACCATGGTGGATTCGCATTACTGCTCCTATCTGGTTACTGCGCATTGTGACCTTCTTTGGCGATCTAATAGGGCATATCACGGGTAAAATATCGGCTCTTAACAATGATAAGTATCAGATTCTTAAACAGCGAAACTGGCGTTGTAACATCCAACCAGCTATCGACGAACTGGGCTATCAACCGAAGTATGACCTCAAGAGAGGGGTGAAGGAGACGATTGATTGGTATAAGAAAGAGGGTTGGCTATAGATTAGCTAATTATTATTAGGCTAATTGGTCTTATTGAGCTAATAAGCCTAATGGGGCTAATAAAATCCAATAACAACAAACAATGAAACGATTCATAACAAACTTATTTAAGCTAGAGAAGAAACCTGTTAAGGGTCTTATGGCATACGAATGGGTGGTAATGGCTTACTTGGTATTGACACTTATCATCACATTCTTCATGTACACGAGCATCAATAACCCACAAGCTATGATCTACGGGCGCATCCGCATCATTGCTCTCACGGCTGTTATGTGGCTTGTTTATCGCATTGCACCCTGTCGACTAACACGCTTCACACGTGTAGGAGTGCAAATGGCATTACTCGCATGGTGGTATCCTGATACTTACGAGATCAACCGCCACCTCCCAAACCTTGACTATTTAGCAGCTACATGGGAGCAATCTCTCTTCGGATGTCAGCCTGCTTTGCTCTTTGCAAAGGCTCTTCCGGGGCACATCTTCAGTGAGTTATTCGACATGGGATACGCTGCTTATTATCCAATGATAGCTGCAACCGCCGTTTACTACTTCGGTTGGCATTACAAGGAGTTCAATCGTGCTGCCTTCGTCATTCTCTCTTCGTTCTTTATCTATTATGTTATCTTCATCTTCCTACCAGTCGTTGGTCCTACATTCTACTATAAGGCGATAGGCTTACAACAAGCTGCTGCGGGCGTATTCCCTAACTTGCACGATTATTTCAACCATCATCAAGAGTGCTTACCAAGCCCTGGTTATACTGACGGCATATTCTATCACCTCGTTGAAGACGCTAAGGCTGCAGGCGAAAGACCAACGGCTGCGTTCCCGAGTTCGCATGTTGGCGTGAGCACAGTCTGTATGTTGCTCTTATGGCACGACCGCAACTATCGTCTCTTGGCTGTTCTTGCACCGTTCTACATCCTCCTTTGTTGTGCAACAGTATATATTCAAGCACACTATCTCATCGATGCCATCGCTGGCTTCATCACTGCTTGTATCATCTTCGCCATCCTCATGAGACTTTCACGTAACATGATTACAAAGGAGTAAAGACGCTTAATTTTAACCCCTCCCAGCCTCCACCAAGGGGAGGAGTGCCTAACGGGAGCGAACAAAGAGAGGCTTTCTTCAATTTGAAGAAAGCCTTTCGTTGATATGAAGAAAGGCTCTTCTCACATCAAGGAAACGCCCTCTTCAAATGGCAAAGAGTATTCTTTAATTAACTACCATAGACTTATTCCCTCCTTTAAGAAGCTCATCAAGAGACTTTCTATTAGTATTCCAATCCGTTAGAAAGGCTTAGAAGACTTTTATACAAGTCTGTAGAATCAATTATACAAGCGTGTATAATCAATTATACAGGTGTGTATAATCAGTTATACAGACGTGTATAATCAGTTATACAGACGTGTATAATTAGTTATACAAGCGTGTATAATCCCGTTAACAAAGTATCTTCTGGACGAGAGATATACTATCAAGCGAATAAAAGAGATACTATCGAGTGATTCAAAGAGAGACTATTAAGGCAATGAAAGGGCTGTAACATCATTCGTGTTACAGCCCTTTATGATTTTAATTAACGTCCATTAGGAACATTAATAACGATAAACAAGTACGGAAGATTACATCCCGACACCCATTCCCATGCCGTTCATCTGCTGGTCGTTCTTCTTTTCTTGGAAGTCGTTAGTTATCTTTGTCTCATGACTCTGGTATTGCTTCTTGGTGTTACCGAAGTTCCATGTAAGTGTGAAGGATACCATCTGGGCAGGAATTGAGATGTTCATACGATTCTCAAAGTCGGCTCCATGACTATATTGATTTATCTTTATCTTACCAGTGAATGGCACGAAATACATCAAACTCAAGTCGAGTTTATCCTTAATAAGGCTCTTTGATAGCGTTGTATTAAACATATTGAAGCCGCTGTTATAGCCTTGTAGAGAATACTTCTTCGTCATTCCACCCACGAACATACTCCATTTCAAATCCCAAGGGAAGGTTTGCTGCACACCGAGGAATGTAGTGGCTTGCCATCCATAGTTATGTGCATTGAGTTGTTCTGATCGAATATCTCCATAGTCAACATTGGCTGTTAGCATCAGACGAGTCTTATTAGTAACGGCGTAATTCATAAACGAACTGAAGTTCGTCCAACGGCTTTTAACGATGTTGCCATACGTGGTATTCAGTATCGAACCATGCATGAATGAGTACTGTTCTATCTGATTATTGGCAAAGTTCTCACCGAGTGTTACGTTGATCATAAACTTCGGTGTGAAGGAGTTGAAGACTACTTTTATGTTGTGACTCTTCTCTACTTGCAAGTCAGGATTACCATAGCTATCGGCCGTCGGGTTGCTTATGTCGTGGTAAGGATTCAGATAACTGATACCTGGGCGACTGATTCGCATAGAATAGTTGACGCCTAAATTCATACCAGCTGATAGGTTGTAAGTAAGGCTGGCAGATGGTACTAAGTTGCCATAGTGCTTCTTGAAGTTGGCACCAGGACCTACTATGAACTTCACGTTCTCCCATGTATGCTCGTAACGAAGTCCCACCTTAGCACCTAACTTACCCATTGTTGCTGCATATTCAGCGTATTCGGCAAGGATGCTCTGCGTGTTCCTATAATTCACACTGTTGTTGGCATTGTAGACATTAGCACCACTTACGATGTCATAAAACTTCGAGTCGGAAGAGTTGCGACGTGCGATAAACTTCAAACCAGTGCTTAAGGTCTGTCCTTTCCCTATCGGTGTGGTATAGTCGACTTGCACTGTATGCTCCGTTCCATGCGTCTTCGCCTCTGAATAAAGATCCTTTAATGGAATCGTAACACCCGCTGGTAAGGGATCATAAACACGTAGGTTTGTGTTCTCGGCAGGCGTTGTTGAGAAGAGATAACTCAATGTCAAACTACTTGTGCGAGCCTTATTAAAGAATCGCTGATAGTCTATGCTACCATTAAAGGAGGTGTTCTTATTCTTCATGGTCATCTCGTTACCATACGAGAAACCTGTTCCGTAAGGACCACCGGAGAAGGTTGTCATGGGGTGACCATCGTTCTTCATAGCGAAGGAAGTGAGTCCGATGGATGCACCAATATTGCTCATAGAGTCGAGCTCATAGCCCAGACTAAGGTTACCCATGGTGAATGGGATGTGAGTATTGCCCTTTTGACGATAGTCCATACGTGACCCATCACTCGCAGTACGGCTCATCTCTGTCACAGTACCTTTCGACTTTGCTGCGTTATACATGATGTTAGCACTATACGTCAGCTTTCCCTGCTGTCCACTAAGGGAACCCAGACGACCGCCACCCCTTGTTTCCTGCAGAGATAGCAAGGTTTCCGTTATATCCATTCATATTAACGGCACTCTTTCCATTAACGCGGTTCATGATGATATTCAGCACTCCGCCTGTTCCTTCGGCATCATATTTAGCACCTGGATTAGTCACTACCTCTATTGATTTAACAGCCGAGGCGGGCATTGACTTGAATATTTGTGAGGGATTGGAAGAGAACATTACGTTCGGTTTACCATCCACATAAACCTTGAAGGAGGACTGTCCATTGACCGAGATATTGTCTTGTCCATCCACAGTTACCATCGGAACCTTACGCAGCATGTCGAGTACTGTGTTCGTCTTAGCGTCATTATCAGCCTGAACATCATACGACATCTTGTCCGTTTCCATCTTAACAAGCGGCTTCTGAGCCACTACCTCTACACCTTTCAACTGCTTTGTATCGTCTTGAACCAGCAGCTGACCCAAGTCGATAACGCCTCCTGTGGCTGTAAGTTGCACCTTTCGGAGAACCTCCTTACGCCCCATAGCTGTGAAAGAGACCAAGAAGTTACCTTGTCCTGTTACCTGCTGAGAGAACTTACCATCAATAGCTGTAACCGACATAGCCACTGGCTTGTCGCTTTTTTTACCTTTATAAACACGAACGGTAGCGTAGGGTTCTCCCTCATGGGTCAATGAGTCGAGTAGAACTCCCGATATCGTTGAGGTCTGACCATGTACTGCTACAGACATAGTCAATAGCCCAAATGTTACAAATAACTTGTATTTTCTCATATTATTACGTACTAAACGATGCAAAGATAACAATAAATCACATATAAGGCAAGTATTCCTTACCAAAATAATAACCAAAATCCCTGCCCTTCAAGATGATAAGGCAGGGATGAATATAAGTTTAATAAGCTATAAGCCATTACTCCTTACGCTTGCTTAATGAGCTGAATTGCAAAGCCACCACTCTTTGCCATGTGTAGTTTCAATACACTATCATGGTTCACAACAAGCTGTTCGATGGTCATTGGATAAGGATTCTTATCATATTCGGCATCAGGTCCATCCTTATAGATAATAGCCTTATAAGTTGTACCTGGTGCTAGGAAATCGAGTTTAAGACTGATGTCTCTAGCGTTCTCATCGGTCATTCCACCAACAAACCAGTCCTGGTTATCACGGTTCTGACGTGCAGTAACGATGTACTTACCAATCTCTGCCATCGGGATAACCGTCTTCTGCCAGTTAGAAGGCATTGCTTCAATGAAGGTGAAGGCTGGTTGATCCTTGTAATTCTCAATCTCGTCAGCAGCCATCTGCCATGGAGTGTAGATGACAACATACTCGGCAAGCTGTTTAGCAAGCGTTGTGTGTGGATGAGTATGCGCATAAACCTGTCCTTCGAGCTTGAAGATACCAGGCGTGAAGTCGATTGGTCCAGCTAATTGACGTGTGAATGGGAGCACACAAAGATGGTAAGGTGGGTTGCCACCAGCGCCATCCCAAGCATTCCACTCTTGTCCTCTCACACCCTCACTAGCGATGAGGTTGGGGTAAGTACGCTGTAGACCAGTTGGCATAGCAGGCTCATGATTGACCACCATGATGTGGTGTCGGGCTGCAGCCTCAATCACTTTGCGATAGTGACGCACACCATATTGCGAGTGTTGAAGCTCCTTGTTGTCCATAACCTTATTCACATAGCCTGTCTTAATAGCCTTAATTCCCATCTTCTCATAGAGTGAGAAGGCTGCTTCAAGCTGTTCCTCATAGTTCTTTGCAGCACCACCTGTCTCGTTATGAGCAATCAGTGAGACTCCTTTCGACAATGCGTACTTCTGCAAAACATCGAAGTCATAGTCTGGATAAGGCTTTGTGAAGTTGAATTTATCACCTTCCTTACCCCAGTCGTTCTCCCATCCATAGTTCCAACCTTCGACTAGTACGCCCTTAAAACCATGCTCGGCAGCAAAGTCGATATAGCGTTTTGTATTCTCAGTTGTGGCTCCATGCTTTGGACCAATACCCCATGTAGCATGTTGCATGTGGTAAGTCCACCACACACCAACGTACTTTCCTGTTGTAATCCACGATGTATCCTTAATCTTACAAGGGTCATTAAGGTTTAACATGACGCGGTTTGTAATCAAACCACCCACATGGTCTTCTACTGATAATATACGCCAAGGGGAGACGAAAGGTGCTTTTGCACGCACCAAGTCGCCATTTGACCATGGTACTAACTCTGCCTTCAATCGCACATAACCCTCTTTGCCTCTATCGGCTTGACATTTAATGAAGAGTAATCGGTCAGGTTCGCTTCATGTAACATCATATAAAGGTCTGGCTTAGCCTCAATTGTAACAGGTGTACACACCTTCTGCTTCTTACTCAATGGTGCTTTCGTCCAAAGTCCCTCATAGTAATCGGCATCAAAAGGCAATGTCCATGCCTCAGGGTCACCTTTGAAACAGAACTCTGTAAGCTCATCTGTGATAATGAAGTCGCTTAGGTTCTTCTGTTGTGGGAATACATAACGGAAGCCCATACCATCATCAAAGACACGGAAGACAATGGTCAGCTGGCGTTGAAGTCCTTTCTTCTGTGCTAACTTCATCGTCAATTCGTTATAATGATTGCGTACATCATCTTCTTCTCCCCATGGTTGATGCCACGTTTCATCCTTAGTCGCACGTGAGAAACCTATGAGTCGGAAGTCATTAGACAAGTCGCCATCCTTCAACTTCAACCCAAGTGCCGAACGAAGGAGTATTTCCTCTTTCCCACGATTCAATAAGTAGTAAGGACGACCCGCATTATCTACACCAGTCGTCAGCGTAATGTTACCTGATGGTGAACTCACCGTTGCTTCCTGCTTAGCCATCATTGCCATAGGTAAGAGCGATAAACAGACTGCTAAAATGAAGTGTTTTAAAATCTTAGTTTTCATTTATTGAGATATTAATTACCTTATCTTTTGCTATTCAAAGTGCCGATGATAGCCTTTGCTTCATCCATTTTCAGTTGCACAAGGGCGTTATATGCTTCCTTAACCTTAGGATTGTTAGGTTCGGCAACACGTGCCTTATACCATTGATAGATAACTTCAAGGTCGGAAACTGTATACTTCACGCCTGTAAACTTCTGCAACATTTCGAGGTACTTGTAGCCATATTCCAGTGTAGGCTCTATCGTTGTACCTTCTCCGTAATCGTTCCATGTACTAATCTGAAGGTACTTTAACCCAGCATTCTTGGCTGCATCTAGCTGGCGTTGGAACAACTTTCCACCCTCAGCATCGTATGTTGTATAACCATTACTGCCCTCACCTTCTTTATAATAGTCATGGAATCCAGGCATAGCACCACCCACAAAGCATTTATAGTTCTTAGCTATTGCATAGTTCGGATTGGCATTTACCCATGTATAAACGCCTTGCGCATTGTCTGAATAGCTCGTATTATTAACGCTACTAAGCTTTCCATCTAATACAAGGAACATCGGTTTTGTGGTCAAGATAGAAAAGACACGATACCAATCCTTCGGTGATTCCATCGTAATTGGACCAAATTGAGCAGAAGTGGACGCCCATCTACCTTCACATAACTATCATCCTTGAAGAATGTCTCTGCCAAATAGCGCATATCCTGACGAGCTGTTCCTACCCTATCAGACGCTCCATCCAACGTTCGATCCTCATAGACGACACTCATCTTGAGCCCTGCTCGCTTCAAAGCACGGAACAATGCCTCTGTATTCGACTTGTGTTGAGCAATAGAATTATCGCTATTTACACCATACCAATCGACCATTACACCATCAAGACCAGCATATTTCATCAATAAACATTGATAGTCTAGCACTGCCTCATCGCCACTTGCATACGGACCAATCTGTGGATAATAGTGCGAAGCAATCTCTCTTTTATCATTACCAACCATCTTGTTAGGGTCACAATTCTTCATTGTCCAGTGATAACCCCACTTACCTGCATTCTTCGGATTGGACGTTGTTGTCTCAAACCATGGCATGTAATGAGCATAAACCTGCATACTATTAGTCTTTTGGACGGCTAATGGCATCACTTGATGCGCCTCCTGCCTTCCATCCCCCTTCTTGGGTGCACCCTCATAACTATCTGCACAAGATGTAAATAAGAGTCCTGCAGTAGCTGCTAAAGTAAGTATTGACTTTAAATCCATATCTTTTTATTCATTATCCATTATGTAATAAGTAATACAGAGATACGTTAAAAGTTATCCTGCCCCTCAACATGTATCGTTAAAAAGAGGAACAAAATTAAACAAAAAAACGTTTTCTCTTATCTAAAAATAACTTTTAACTATCTCATAATACCATTCTTTTAAATGCTTAAAACACTCTCTTATTAGGGTTAAAAACACTTGATTCTATCGCTAGAAACAACTAATTAAAAGGATTAAAGAGATTGTTCTTATTAAGAAAAGAATCTATTTTTTTATATCATTATTAATTTAATTTATTTCTATTTTTTTAATCTATTTTTTTCAATAATAAAAGAAACTCTTTTTCCATGATAAGGCAATAAGTTTAGACTCATTAATAAGCCTCATTACTCACAAAAAAGAGCCTTTATAAGATAATTAAAAGCATGAAAAAGCTCCATTTATAAGTATATATTACGATAGAAAACCATCTTGCTTTTCATCCTTATTATATACTTATAATGGAGCTTTCAACGCTTTTTACTGTTGTGAACTATAACCTGGATTCTGCTTCAAATTAGGATTCTTGTTCAGTTCCTCTTGTGGGATAGGATAGATACCAGTGTGATGATCGGCTGGATCAGCTGGTTTCTCCCACCATGCCTGATAGTAGGTACCAAAGCGAATGTTGGTTGTTCGACGAAGATTCTCAAATACAAACTCATGCTTCCACTCGGTATCTAAGTCCTCAAGTGTCAATGTTGTAAGATCGTTGAGACCTGCACGTTTGCGAATCTGATTGATATATGTGAGGGCTGTTGGGGTATAGCCGAGGCGGAAATTACACTCTGCTTGCATCATTAAGATTTCTGCATAACGCATAAGAACCCAATCATTATCACGCTCCCAAGAGTCAGTTGCACTCCACTCATACTTGTTTAAACGTGCACCAGCATTCTTTGCTGCATCGGTGAAATTGTCTATTTCTTCAGTATAGTTCAATGGTGAACCATCGTCCATCAATACTTCTGAACCATCTTAGCACTATACTGCTGACCAATTAACAGACATTGGCGACGAACATCCTTCTCATCAAATGAAGAATAAAGCCCTGGCTGTGCACAAATACCATTACCACACCACTGGTAAACACCAGCTGGATCGAAGGCTAACTTCTGATTGTAATGATAGGTCATACTAGCTAAGTAGTTACCAACAGTACCTTGTTTATGGTCATAAGGAATAGAGAAGATAATTTCAGGAGACTTCTCATTTTGGATAGCGAAACTGGCTTTGTAGTTAGGAGTTAAGCTATATCCTTGAACCTTACTACATGCATCCAAGCAGTCTTGCCAACGCGGAGTTCCTGTATAAACTTCAGCATTTAGATAGAGACGAGCCAACAAGGTGTTAGCCACATTCTGCGTAAACTTAGCATAAGTAGTACCTGATGGAAGTATTGGAAGTATATCCTTAAGCTCCTTCTCTATAAATGCAAAGACATCCTTACGAGGCGAGTTTGCAGGCAACTCCTTCTGTGTGAAGTCGGTCACGATAGGCACATTTCCAAAACAATCAAGCAAGTTGTAGTAGTAATAAGCACGTAGACCGCGTAGCTCAGCCTCAACTTTTTGCTTGTCTTCAGTGCTTAATCCACTTTGTTCTACTTGATGAATAATAGCGTTAATCTTCGATACTCCGGTGAAGTTATAACGCCATACAGAAGGATACCCGTATTCTTTACGTCCCAATTATGACGCTGGAACTGCTGGTAACGACCACCATCGAACCAGTCAGTACCACGTGTTGGAATACAAGCCTCATCGCTTGAACACTCCTGAGTAAAGAACACGTACTCACAAGTTGGATAACAGATAACACCTGCACCTTCGGGTGTGTTAGCTCCATAACCACGTAATGTGGCATACGCACCACCGACTATAGTAGCCACTTCTGATGATGTCTTTCCATAGTTGTCTTGCGATACTTTATCATAAAGATGTTCATTTAGATCGGTGCAAGAAGATAGTGCCAAGAGAAGACCTAAGCCTAAGCATGCCTTCTTAGGGAGCATATTTGATATATTGAAATTCAATCGTTTCATAATAGATAGAATCTTTTAAAGTTAGAATTTACGATGAACTTAGAAGCCAACGTTCAATCCGATAGAGAAAGTACGTGGTCGTGGATAACTATTGAAGAAGTCTATACCTGGTGAGTTAAGTACGTTGTCTGGTACACTAACCTCTGGATCAATACCCTTATAACCTGTTATACAGAAGAGATTCTCGCCTGTTACATAGAAACGTAGACGAGTGAGACCTAGCTTCTTGAGGCTGTTCAATGGTAAAGAATAGCCCAATGTTATAGCTTGAAGACGGAAGAAATCACCCTTCTCTATGAAGTAATCAGAGAAAGTAGGATTATCAGTTATACCACTAGTCATGAAGTCGTCAAGTGTATTCTGTGATGGGAAACGCGTTGGATCATATAATACCATACGACTAACATTCAATACTTTCTGTCCGAACATACCATAGGCTGCAACGCTAGCATCGAAGTTCTTCCATGTAGCATTTAGACTTAAACCAATGTTCCACTTAGGCATTGCTGAACCAAGATAACCTTCTTTCACTTTACCATCAGCATCTTTTTCAAGCATATATTTGCCATCTTCAGAGATACCTTGGCAATGTGGTCCCCAGAAAGCACCAGCTGGATAACCTTCTTTAATTACTTGTGAATAGATGTTAGACATACCACGTACACTATGCAAAGGTCCTGCCTGCAAACCAACAGCTTGATATTGATTATTTGACAACTTGGTTATCTCTTGCTTATTATACGACATAGACATGTTTGCATCAAGTGTCCAATCCTTTGTACGAACAGCTTTGTAACCTAGAGTTAACTCAAATCCTTTGTTCACTAAGTCACCAACATTAGCTAACATAGTACCAACGAGATATGGAGGTTGTGGCACTGGGTAGGTCCAAAGAAGGTCTGATGTCTTCTTATAGTACAATTCTAAAGTACCATTCAACTTATTGAATACAGAGAAGTCAACACCTAGGTTCCATTGAGCAGTAGACTCCCACTTAAGATCAGGGTTAGGGTTTTGAATCTGTGTATAGGAGTTCTTCCATGTATTAGTTGCTCCATCGTAATAAGCAGAACCTGCTGCTGAAAGAATAGAAAGCGATTTGTATTCACCAATACCATTCTGGTTACCAGTTACACCAAAGCCTGCACGAAGTTTTAAGTTGTCGAGCCACTCACGTGTTGAAGCCATAAAGGCTCTTCAGAGATACGCCATGCAAACGAAACAGAGGGGAATACGCCCCATTTATGGTTCTCACCGAAACGTGAAGAACCATCATGACGTAAGGTTGCTGTAAGCATGTAACGATCAAGAAGACTATAGTTAACACGTCCAAAGAACGATATTAGCTTAGAACCTCCTTTATAAGAACCAGCGTCACCTTGCCTATAATCACTACCAGCACCTAGGTTATTATAACCGAAAGCATCAGAGTCATAACCAGAACGAGTAGCACTGAAACCCTCATAGATATTATCAAGATAAGAGTAACCACCCATCAGATTTAAGTGGTGAATATCAGCAAACTTCTTATCATAAGTTAGGTAAAGTTCAAGCTGCTTATTGGTATAATCATCATAAAGACGTTGACCCCAACCTTTCTCACTCTGCCCTTCCATGCGCGCATAAGTTGGTTTATAAAGACCTGACTTAACGGAATTGAACTCATAAGAAGTATTCATTGTCGCAGAGAGACCATCGATAATCTGCAATTCAGCTTTCATATATCCAAGGAAGCGATGACGCTTTCGGTCCTCTGTACGATGATTATTTAATTCAACTGGATTCTCCGTGTTTGTACCATTCAATTGGGCGTAAGTTCCATCTGAGTTATATACAGGGAACGTAGGTTGAAGATTAATCATTCGCTCGAATATTCGACTATCGATTGGATGCCAACTATCGAAGTTTGTATTGATACCTTCATCTAGTCTTAGATGTCCATTAAGCCCTGTTTGATATGCAGACAATGAACCTGCAAGCCTATTCATAGTGTTAGTTTTGATTACACCTTCATTATTATTATAGGTGAAACTAGCACGATATCCATGATTCTTCTTCGATGATGAAAAGTTGATGTTATGACTATGTGAGACAGCTGTACGCATTAATTCATCCTGCCAATCAGTGCTAGCTCCAAAGTCCAAAGCACTCATATTACCAGTAGAACGTACATAGCTTCGCCATTGATTAGCCGATAATACATCTAGTTTGCGAGCTGCTGAAGCAAGGCAACATAGCCATTATACTGGATAGTGTTTACTTCTGTATCCGTTCCCTGACGATTAGTTGTAATGATGATAACACCATTTGCACCACGAGAACCATATATTGCTGCCGCTGATGCATCCTTGAGAATATCCATACTAACAATCTCTGACGATTGAACAGAGTTGATATCAACACCAGGAATACCATCAACTACAACCAAAGGACCATTGCTTGCAGACAAAGACGTACCACCACGCAAGCGAATTGATGCTCCTGATTCTACAGCACCAGAACTTTGTACGATAGAAAGACCTGCTACTTTACCTTGTAATAATTGTTCTGTAGAGGTAATAACACCTTGTTTCATGTCCTTAGAACTAACAGATGCTATAGCACCAGTTAGGTCGCTCTTACGCATCTTACCATAACCAACGCCAACAACAGTCACCTCATCAAGTTTCTTAGCATCCTCTTCCAATATAACCTTCAAGTCTTTTGCGGCTTGAACCTTACGTGTTGTGTACCCAATATAGGATACTTCGAGCATATCACCTTGCTTACATTCAATACTAAACTTACCATCAAGGTCAGTTATAGCACCTACTTTACCACCTACAACACTTACAGAAGCACCGATAAGTGGCTCTTTCTCTGAATCGACAACACTACCACTAACTGTGATATTTTGTGCCGATACATTGCTACAGAACAACATCATCATAAAGAGGATGAGCCCCGATAGTTTATTTTGAAATGTTAGTTTCATAGAATTTAATGCTTTTATGGATTGATAAAGATAGGAGAGAATCCCTCTCCCATCACCTTATTTAATCAGCTACAACAAGTGGTATGGTTGATTCAACAACCACTCTATCATGCTGTTCCTTGATAGTTAATTTCAATTCAGATGCTTTGACGCCTTCCAACTCCTTATTAAGATCAAGTGTTACCTCACGCTTGTCACGAACACCAGACATAGTTCCTGTAAGAGTCTTAGAGCCTGCTACGATTGTATACTTTAAATCTCCAGATGTTCGTTCATTGTATTCACGGGTCAAAGTAAGGATATCCTTTGCACTTACTCGTGTAGGGAAATAAGAGAACATAGGGTCTGGATAAGGTGCAGCAGAACCTGCCTTTTGCTTTTGATCACCACTATTTACACCCCACTGATTAGCTCCATTAGCATCTCTAATCACCTTAATTATAATATAATTCATGTTTTCAAGTTGGAAACTAGCTTTCTGATCTGGATCAGCAAGGATTGTTGGCTTATCAGCCTGACCTACATCTTGAGGGTTATAAGCATAATACTCGCTAGGTATTCCTACGTTCCAAGCATACAGACCATTAGAGAGTTTCTTCAAACCAGCCTTCTTTAATACTGCAGGACGCCATACATCAAGTGTTTGTTGCACGGTCCAGTCATTTAAAGCTGAGTGTACACCAAACTGAACAAAATCAGCATCTTTAGCCAACTCTGTCAATGTCTTATCACCTAACTTATACACATCAGGGTTGAAAAGGACTGTCAATGGCTCATCCAAAGTGAACTTTTCTGTCAAACCAGTAGACTTCTTACCACTAAAGAAGGTTATACCTGCACCTGACTTCTTGAAGTTTGCAAACTCTAAACGGCTGTCGGGAGCAGCAAAAACACCTGACCATAGACTTCCATCTTTCGTCTTCAAGCGTTGCCAAAAGCCTGGCCATTCAGCGTCTTCGAACTTTGATACATCACAATGAAAGTATTGCGTTGGTATCATAGTCTTCTTATAAATGTTGTTACCAACGTACTCCAATTTGGCAAAATCCGAAGAGTTACCACCATGACCAGCATCTGGCTCTGTTGGTTGCCATGCCCATAAATAGAGATCAACCCCCTCTTGAAAGCCCACATCTGTCATATCATAATAGAACGTAACTTCCTCATCTGCAGTGAAGACTGCTGGTACTGTCCAACACTTAGGAGCCATACTTAATTCCGTACCTTGACCAAATAAAAACCAAAGGGAACAAGCACATCAATGCTAAAAAAATATCTTTTTCATAGCCAAATCACTTTACAGCTTGCGTTAAATTATACGTATATGAAACAAAAGACTGTCCGTTTGTCTTACGAGTCAAACGATATTCAAGAGTCTTAGTATTACCCGGTACAGCTGTTACCGTGAGAGATGTTTCTGCTTTACCATCGTTAAGAATCAGATTACTAGCTGTATTGTCACTCTTTGTGAAGTTATAATCCATCTTCCACGTACCGCTGGTTGGCAGTAGTGTAGGTGCATTACCTTCAACAGAGAAAGTTGTTGCATTACCCGCTTCATCTTGGTTAAGATTAATAACAAACGTGTCAAAGTCGAGTAGATTTGTTAGTGTCTTTGTTCGCGCGTTAGTTTCATCAGTCTGCGTAACTGAGTTCACAACCCACTTACCACCAATCTTCTCGGTCAGTGTAATGGGTGCTGTATAACTGCCATCATCAACTGTTGAGCATCCTAGGAACGTCATCGTTGAAGATAGTAGTAACACTGCACCAAGCAAATTACTTGTGATTTTCCTCATAGTGAACCATGTTTTTAGTTATTTAAAAATATATTCTTTTTGTTCTTATTCTTTATTCGCAAAGATAGTGATGATTTCACATTTAATAAATAAAACTGCTTATTATATAAACGGAAAATGTTTTTATCAATTATCAACAAGCTGATTATCAAGTATTATCAATTATCTTTTTTTCGTTGGTAAATATAATCAAAAATATTAGGCTTATAATGCCTTTATAATAAAGAAGTAACTATTTTTTTCAACCACAAAAATAAGCTTTTTTTAAAAACATTCAAATAGGAACTAATAGCACTTACACTAAACCTCTTTAAGCATAAGACTATGCTCTTTAGAAGTATTGTGAAAGCACCATTACAATAAAAGAAAAGCCTACTATATCTTCATGATATAGCCTTCAAACTTATCATTGTCTATGTGAGAACGATTCTTGACACGTGTTTTATAAGTATTAATGGTATGAACTGAGTAATTAAGGAATGTTGCTATACGTTCAGAGTCAGTAATTCCTAAACGAATAAGAGCGAAGATTCGCATCTCTGTTGTAAGCTGTTTCGGATCAAGACACTTACTATCCGGATCATCAAAAAGCTCATTGTATTTCTCGATGAAATGTGGGAAAAGCTTCAAAAAAGTTTCATCAAAATCAACGAACATCGACTTTCTTTCTGCTATCAATTCACTTTCTTTGAGTGACGAACGCAAGTCTTCAATTCGGCGAGTCATAAGTTTTCTATCAATGGTACGATAGAGTTTCTCTACCTTATTAATATATTCAGAGTTAATGTAGAATGATCTCCCAATATACTCATCCTTTATTTTGTTTACTTCTTCCAATTGGTTGTTCTTAGTCTCAAGTTGTTTGTTACGCCGAGCGATAATTACTTGAGCTTTCTTTAGCTCCATCATTTGCTTACGAATGTACCACCACGCCACAAAAAGACCAATAACAAAAAGGATAAATACCACAGCTGCCACTGCTATTGCATTCCTTTGCCCCTGCATAATATCATATCTATCCCGCTCAATGATGGGCAGAATACTACTTACCTCTATCACTCTCTGTCGTGCCCCATAGAAATTTGCATTCGAAAGTGACTGTCTGACATATTCAGTTGCATGTTGTATATCACCTTCTTTATAAAGAAGTCTTGCCAAAGTACACAATGCTGTGGTTTCTCTTACAACTCCTTTATTATCATAAATGGCTGCTTGTGCAAGATATTTAATAGCTTTGTTTAAATCCTTTTGGTACAGATAAAGCCATCCAAGACATGAGGTAACAATAGCTTTACTATGTACATCGCCCCCTTTCTGCTCCATATATTGATTAAAGTAATCAAGGGAAGCAGCAAAATTATGCTCCTTCATTTCTTTTATTCCTACCGCATAATACCACTCTGGAGAATCTTTTTGAATATAATGAAGCAACGAATCAGTATAAACACTACCTTGTTTGATGTATTGACTTTGGTAAGGTTCGGTCTTAGTATAGTCTGAGACATCATAATACAAGCGTGATGCCATCTTAAAATAAAGCTTTCTAGATTGCTGATTGGTTCCTTCAAGACGAATTGTAGCCAACTCATTGAACGCTTCAGTATATAATCCAGCCGAAAGAAGACAGAAGACAATATCACAGCGAGCCTCTAATTCATAATCACAATTCCGTTCTTTAAGAGCTTGTGAGAGTAAATGATTCGCATAAACATAAGCTGAATCGTACTGATAAGATGAATATTGATCAAACAACATACGATTGATTTTAAACTTATCAACCTGTGATGCTGTTCTCAAATTGCGTTTCAAAGCCTTTATCTCATCAAGTTTTCTTTGCTCATAGACGCTCTTTTGAGATAAACTCTCATCCAACTTATTTAATTCTTCAGACCATTTTCCATTAGAGGCTGAACTTATCAGCGGTAAAGAAAACAGCACACATAATAGATATAGTCTTATTGATGTATTCATCTTAGGTATTCTTTATTAGTAAACCAATAAAAGACATGTCTTTTTTTATAGCCCACAAATATAAAGATTTTTATTAGATAGTAACAAAATTATTGACGCCTTTTTTTCTAATCTAATTCTTCACTCCTCTCCTTCCTTATAATAATAGGTGTAAATGCTAAAAAAACTTCAATTACAAAGATTATAAGCCTTAATAATAATAATAACAACTCATTATCAACCATTTACATACCATTATCTCTCTCTTGAGTACAAATGATTTATTTGTTTCAAAAACGCTCAATAAATTATCTTATAACAAGGCTTTATACCAATAACAAGGCTTATAATTTACTTTCTTATAATGTATTTTTAAATATACTGATTATCAGTTACTTAATAAAATAACCTCCTTTTTAAATACCTTATAACCTTTATATTTATAGAAGCACAGCCTTATATAGGCTTTGAGCTTACGCTTTTTATTGTAATTTTGCCTACAGAAACGATTAGACTAATTTACTCATAAATAAGGTTTTCATGATTTCATAGGTTTAAGTTTATCGTAAGAATAGGTCGAAAAGAATTGTAAGTAAAAAGTTAGGTTTTGTGTTATTTGAAACACTTCGTTGTGATATTTGGTATATATGTATTTGTTATTTGGGTAATTTTAAATAATGAAATTTTAATTAAACTCACATCACTTTTTTTAATTAAGCAAAATGGAGTTTGTCGGGAGACAAGCTCCTTTTTGTTTTCCCTCACTTTAGGTTTTATTATCCACATAACGCTCTTCTCCATTCCACATAACGCTTTCTTCTATAACAAGAGAGGCTCTCCTTCATAATAAGAGAGCACTTCTTGCAATCAAAAATAAGTGTTTTTGAATATCAGAGAAAGGATGATACTATATAAAAAGCGAGAATATCTCATATAAAAGGTAAGACCTCTTTGAGAAACTCTCGCTTAAATCAATAATAACAAGATAAGTTCTTTATATATCGTAAGGAAAAAGATTCCTTTATTTATTTCACTTCCGCTGTTACAGGATTATTAATACCTTTCATCGATGTGAGGAAAGCCTTGGCAGAACCAAACTTTAAGTGCATATCGAGACGAACAGGGATGTGATTCTTATCGTCTGTAACGTAGAAACTTGCTATATTACGCCACTTTCCATCATCATATTGCCAATAAGTAAGTTTTAAACAATGATACTTATGATCATTATCTGCCTTTATATCTTCCTTACCATTATATATAATACGTGCAGGATCACGGCTGTTTCCATCTATAATAGGGAAGTTTACAACCTCACCTTTCTTCCAACTCTCAGGATTAAAACTCCTAGCACGAAGGAAAATACTCATCATATCAAAGCAACAATCATCATAAGTGCGTTCCGTCCACTTATGTTTCCCCTCACTATTAATACGATGCTGGCGAAGATGACACTTACCATTAGGATAAGAATAGAATACTTCATCCACCGTATAACGCTTTCCTTCTCTTGCTCCCTTGCGATAGTACAATGGTGCCATCTGCTTTGAATTATAAGCAAGAAGCGTATCACGTAATACAAAGTAATTATCGAGCTTACCATTGCCACGTGTTGTCAACGATGCACGATAAGCTGGTGTACCTTTATAATTAGACGAGACTGTGTACCAGGAAGCCGTTCCTGCCTTTACCCAAATAAACTTCCAATTATAATAGAGGTTGTAAGTTAGATATTCTCCACTGCTGAATGCTGTGTTACGAAACGTGCATTGAGCCGAGACGCGCAGGCTAAGAACAGCCAAGAGACAAACTATATAAATCTTAAAGTGTTTCATCTTAACCAGTTTAAAAGTTCAATTCATATTATATATATTCTTTATTTCTTTTATTGAAAGATAAAGAATGATTTAGTATGATGGGCTGTGGATTGGTGCAGAACTTATCTTCTCTTTTCTTGTTAGATTGCTTATCAACTTGAGAAAGATACTTATTAAAAAGTTATTCGTACTTCTTTTGATTGATACTCAACCTTTATTATCAGTTATCCACACTTTCCACAAGTGGTGCAAAGATAATAAGTTTATATCTTTTTACACTGAAAACTTGTGTAAAACTTATCTAAAATGCCGTTAATAACTATGTGGATATCCACTAAGAAGGGGATCTCTACTGAGGGTTGTGGATATCCACAGGGTTATAAAAGGGTTATGAAATGTGTTTTCAACATAGTTTTCAACAGTTTTGTGGATAACTTTTCCTACTTATGAAGATTGTGTTTTTAGAAAGATGAGATATTAGTGATTGCTTTTATATACAATCATTCGGGCGAATCAGAATAGCTGACTCGCCCGAATGATAGGTGTATTGGATAAATAAAATAGCTTTTTAAAGGTCGTCGATAAGGGCTGTACTCTTTGCATAAGCCGTACTTCTTGCTTCAAAGAAGTCGGTTTTCACCATATTAGCGTTCGAGTATTGCCCCACCCACTTCATGTTTTCTGGTTCTTTCTGATTGTCTGGATAGAGGAAACCAAAGCCCAATCCTGACCAACGAAGGTTACCGAGATAACGAATGTAATCTGATACCATCTGCGAGTTTAGACCCTGCACATCATTTCCAATAACGTATTGTCCCCATGCTATCTCTTGACGTACTCCCTCGCGCATCATATCCTCGTAAACCTTTACCTTTTCTTCGGTGAACATATCAGGTTCCTCCTTCTTTAATTCAAGGATTATGCTTCTGAAGAGCCAGAGATGCGTGTTTTCGTCCCTATTGATGTATCGAATCTCTTGAGCAGACCCCGACATCTTACCATTCCTACTGAGATTATAGAAGAACATAAAGCCGCTATAGAAGTAGATACCTTCGAGGATGAAGTTAGCAATTAAGGTCTTCATCAAGCTGAATTTATCACGCTTCTCATGGAATTCATTGTAACAATCACCGATGAATTTATTGCGATTCAGCAAATGTTCGTCCGTTTTCCACTGATAGAGAATGTCGTTTCTTTCCTCTGGAGAGCAGATAGTATCAAGCATATAACTATAACTCTGACTGTGTATGCACTCCTGAAATGCCTGTATATGAAGGCATAGATTCACTTCGTTGGCAGTAATATACTCACTAACTGTTGGCAAGTTATTACTTTGCAAAGAATCGAGGAATACCAAGAAACTAAGAATCTTATCGTATGCTGTTCGTTCGGCTTTATCCAATCGAGGATAATCCTTGAAGTCTTGAGAAAGATTAATCTCTTCGGGAATCCAAAAGTTATTCATTGCCTGACGATACCAATCACTAACCCATGAATACTTCATGTTGTTGAAGTCATTCAGATTGGTTGTATTACCGCCGATCATGCGTCTTAAACGCAAATCCACATCCCCTGAAGGGTTAAACAGGGTGTTTCGTTTTAGTTTATCTTCCATTGTTTTGAGAAGTTATGAATACTTCTTTTTTCTTTATCTATCATTAATAAATACATTTGTCTCCACTCCCTTACATTCCTTTTCACTCTTGCTTACTCCTAAAATATGTAATACTTTTTCATTGATTGATTATACCTTTCAGATGAAACGAACGTACTTTTCATTAAAAACGGAGGTACATTTTACCAAAAAAATGGATATACGTTTTATTAAAAACGAATATACGTTTTTTTCTCAATCTATTATACATTTTCATAACACATTAGCTATTAGACAGTTACAACTGATTGTTGTTGATGACATAAATACTTGTTTTTTTATGATGAGAATCATCCGTTAGATACAAATAAAAATGTAAGTTATTTTTCGGAAAAATTAAGATGAACAACTCTCACATTCCTCCACCTCTAATGACTTACTTCGGACGTAATAAATCGTCTTTACTCCGCTCTTCCAAGCCAATAAGTACAGGTCGAGCACCTGTCGCATGGTGAAGTCGTTGGTGATATATAGGTTCATACTCTGCGCTTGGTCAATATGACGCTGGCGAACACCAGATGCCTTTATGCTCCACTTTTGGTTGATTAGATATGCACTCTTATACATCCAGTAAGTTTCGTCAGATAGTTCTGGAGCAACGCGGGGGAGCATACTTCCTTTCTTTTCCTCTAAGAAGAATCGCTTCATAATAGGGTCTAGTCCAGCCGTAGTTCCTGCAATGATACTAGTGCTACTAGTCGGTGCAACAGCCAATAGATAAGCATTGCGCATACCCTGTAAAGCCACTGTTTTGCGCACTTCTTTCCACTCATCACTATCGTAATCACGCTTGTCAAAGTATAGACCCGTTTGCCAGTCGCTACCCTCAAAGTACTGATAACTGCCCTTCTCTTTGGCTAGATTAGAGCTAGCAAGTATCGCCGAACGATTGATAGTTTCGAACACTTTGTCCATAAATTGTAGGTGTTCTTCACTCTCCCACTTTATTCTTCTCTTAGCCAAAGCATGGTGATAACCGCTGATTCCGAGCCCTATTGAGCGATACTTCTGATTAGTTATTTCTGCATAAGGAACGGGATAGAAGTTAAGACTTATCACATTGTCTAAGGCACGAACTATCGTTGCTACCTTCTCTCTCATCTGTTCTTCATCCTCCAAAGGAAGGCGTCCTAAAGAAAGACTGGCTAGATTACAAACGACGAACTCACCTGGTTTGGTGGTTGTGACAACAATCGTTTCTCCGTCCTTCGTTTCGATAGTCTTCGATACAGTTTCTATAGGTGCCATGTTCTGCGCAATCTCAGTGCAGAGGTTAGAACAGTATATCATGCCCTTGTGATGATTAGGGTTTGCACGGTTAACTGTATCTCGATTGAATGTGAATGGAGTACCTGTCTCAACCGCAGAACGTAGAACCAATCGGATGATGTCCTTGATACTTATCACACGACGCGTGAGTCTTTGGTCGTTGACACAATCGAGATACTTACGTTCCCACTCCTCTCCGTAACAATCTTCAAGACAATATCCTTTGATGCGCATGATCTCATTTGGACAGAAAAGATACCAATTCTGATCCAAGTTCTCATCCGCCATCTTCCAGAAAAGGTCAGGATAACAAACGGCTGGGAAGATGTCATGTGCTTTCATGCGATCGTCTCCGTTATTCGTGCGAAGTTGTAAGAACTCTGGTAAGTCCTTATGCCATACATCCAAGTAAACCGCTACTGCACCTTGACGCATACCCAACTGATCTACCGCAACTGCCGTATCGTTAACAAGTCTCATCCAACGAATTACACCACCAGCAACGCCTTTGAATCCTCTGATATTACCTCCCGTGGCACGCACTTTACCAAAGTACATACCCATACCACCGCCGAATTTGCTTACTTGTGAGAAGTTATCCAAACTGCGATAAATACCATCAAGGCTATCAGGAACGGTGTCGATGAAGCAACTTGATAGCTGATGATTAGGCTTGCGAGCGTTCGAAAGCGTTGGAGTTGCCATAGTAACTTCTAGTTTACTAAGCATGTCATAGATACGATGAACCCACATGAGGCGGTTCTCTTTCTGCTCTGGCATGGCAAGATGAAGGGCTATACCGAGATACATCTCCTGTACTCTCTCAATGGCTTTACCCGCATAGTTCTTAATAACATAACGCTTTAGAAGAAGATCCAAACCCGAATAGTTCAATAGCTTGTTACGCTCTTCTTTGATAAAGGTAGCCGCTTCATTGATTTCCTCTTCAGTATAGTTCTGTAGGATATATTCACCATATAGACCTTCGGAAGTCATGTATTTCAACTTATTGTAGAAACCATCTATTCCTATTTCATCTTCCTGTTTCTTTATCTTCTGTTCAGCCCTATATGATAAGATGCGAGCCGATATCATCTCCCATGCAGGAGCTTCAGGAGTGGTCAATTCTACGGCAGCTTTGATAAGAGTGTCTATAGCTTCTTTATGCGACATACCCGGTTTGCAAAGGTTAGCAAACTTCTCTTGAAGAGTCACCATACTATATACACGCTCTCTATACTCACGTGCCACGTCTTGCAGAACAGTGGTTAATTCCGTATCATCAGCCATTCGAGCGATGTCGTTGATAGCCTTTCTCTGCTCGTTGCGCTGGTATCTAAAGAGGATGAAGTTCTTTGCTTCGTCATAATGACCATGCATCATGAGATGCTTCTCCACCTGATTTTGAATCTCTTCAACGGTTCTTGGTCTGGATTATCAATGATAATCTGCTCAACTTCAGCCACCATTGCAGCTATCTCTTCATCCTTTATGGTCTTACCAGTGCTGATAAAACTCTTCTTAATGGCTATCGCTATCTTGTTGTTATTATATCTTTCCGATTCGCCATTACGCTTTATTATATCCATTGAATCTATTTATAAGTTTTCTATTTTAATCTACTTTTTAATCGAATGAACAACGAGTATGTTCTTAATAAACAATTATTTATCAAATAGTTATAATTAATTTGCCATTTTGATATAGGCAAAGTTACCAAAAACGATAGCGAGTTGTCTATAATGTATAATTTTCAAGTCTTATAGAGTTTTAATAGTTATCTATTTTATGTGTTTCTCGATACTTAAAAAAAGTTGTCTTTTAAAAGCCAATCTATGGCTTGTTTTTTTATTCTTTATATTGTTGCTTATTGAAGATGTAATTACTTGTCTCCTTTTAATAATGTGCTTCTTTTATTTCTATTAATGCCTGTGTATGATAGAGATAGAATTTATCTAAATTGAAGAATACTTCTTCTTATTCTAATAAATAAACTAAAAAGAAGAAAGAAAAATAGGCAAGAAGAAATATAATAATAGATTAATTTATAAATTAAGAAAGGTTCTGCTCTACCCTATTCGAATGTTCTTAATTATAAAGAAGGTTGTTTCTTGTTTTATAGAACAGTGTTTATTATAATAGAAAACGGCATAAAAAAGACTGTTCCAAATATCATCTATAATATATTTAAACGATAGATTGATATTTAGAACAGCCTTTAGAGTATTATACTTTAGTTGGTTTTGCTTTAAAGGAGTGCCTGATAGCTCCTAAACCTATTATAATGAACGGAATACTAAGTATCTGTCCCATATCAATTGGAAGGCCTGCTTCGAATGTTTCTTGCACCTCCTTGGTGTATTCAATGAAGAATCTAAAGGTGAAGATAAGCGTTAGGCAGAGACCAAAGAAGAGTCCTGTACCCACTTTCTCAGGGTGGCGTCTATATATAAAGTATATGATTGTGAAGAAACAAATGTATGCTATCGCCTCATAGAGTTGCCCTGGGTGGCGTGGATAAGTATCAACTTTATAGAATATAAACGCCCATGGCACATCAGTAACCTTACCGATTATCTCTGAATTCATAAGGTTTCCAAGACGAATAAACGTTGCTGTGATCCCAGAAACAATCCCAAAGAAGTCGAGAACAACCCATGTTGGCATCTTCATACGGTGTATGTAAAGGGATAAACCAATGAGCATTCCAATGACACCACCATGTGATGCGAGTCCTTGATAGCCTGAGAAAGTCCATGAACCATTAGCTAAATGCTTGATAGGGACGAACATTTCGATGACATGATCCCATGAAGTAAGGAAGTATTCGGGCTCATAAAAGAGGCAATGACCCAATCTTGCACCTGCAAGAATGCTTATGAACATGTAAAGGAAGAGTGGTTCAAACTTCTCATCAGGGTAATTATGGCGTTTATAGAGCCACTTCATCATGAAGAAGCCGAGTGCTAAACCCACTAACCAACACATTCCATACCATCGAATACCTGCAGAACCAATATGTATGAGATACTCGTCTGGTCTCCAAGCAATATAAAGTAACGTATTCATAGTGATGTGAGTTATTGCTTATACATTGAATCGGAAGTGCATGATATCACCATCTTGTACAACATACTCCTTACCTTCTATGCCTAGTTTACCTGCTTCTCTGATAGCTGCCTCAGAGCCATATTTAAGGTAATCTTCGTATTTGATGACCTCAGCACGTATGAATCCCTTTTCAAAGTCGGTGTGAATAACACCTGCACATTGTGGTGCTTTCCATCCTTTATGGAATGTCCATGCCTTCACCTCCATCTCACCTGCTGTGATGAAAGTCTGTAGGTTGAGGAGATGATAAGCCTTATTGATAAGACGATTCACACCACTCTCTTCCAAACCAAGCTCTTCGAGGAACATTTGTTTATCCTCATAACTATCGAGAGAAGCGATGTCTTCCTCTGTCTTAGCAGCTATAACCATTGCTTCTGCTCCCTCTTCAGTAGCAATCTTCTCAATCTGTTTGCTGTATTCATTGCCTGTCTTTGCGCTAGATTCGTCTACATTGCAAACATAAAGGACTGGCTTAGTGGTTAAAAGGAAGAGATCGTGTGCTGCTTGTTGTTCTTCTTTGCTTTCAAATTCAACGCTACGTGCATTCTTACCCTGCTCTAGTACTTCCTTATAAGCTTCTAGTACAGATACAAGGATCTTAGCATCTTTATTGCCAGTAGCTGCTATCTTTTGTTGTTTTGCGAGTTGTGACTCTATCGTTTCAAGGTCTTTAGCTGCAACTCAGTATCAATAATTTCTTTATCTTCTATTGGATTAACAGCCATACCACCTTCTCTTACAACGTTATCATCCTCAAAACAACGGATAACATGTATGATGGCGTCACATTCACGGATGTTACCAAGGAACTTATTACCGAGTCCTTCACCCTTAGAAGCACCCTTTACAAGCCCTGCAATATCAACAATCTCGCAGGTAGCAGGAACAATTCTTCCTGGGTGAACAATCTCTGCTAACTTATTGAGGCGTTCGTCCGGAACGCTAATTACACCGAGATTCGGTTCGATAGTACAGAACGGGAAGTTAGCTGCCTGTGCTTTGGCACTGCTTAGACAGTTGAAAAGAGTAGACTTACCAACGTTTGGTAGTCCTACTATACCACATTTTAATGCCATGTTCTAATAAACGTTTATATCTTTGATGCAAAAGTACATAATTAATTCGAGACTAGCAAATAGGTAGTAATGATAGGTTCGTAATGGTGTTAGAGCTGGTATTTTAAGATAAAAGAAAAGACGATGATAATCAATTATCATCGTCTTTTCTTTTATTAAAGTATAATCTTTACTCTTCAAAAGCTTGTGATTCTGCAGCAGCAATAATACTCTCTTTGTCTATCTTTTGTGAATGAGAGATACCCGAGAGATCGAATTCATCAGTCTTAGAATCTTCTTCTTCCTGTTGGATAGAAGCATTTTCTTTTGTCTTCTTATTGTCTGCGGCGGATGTTTTCTCATCGAATACTTCTGTATAGAAAGGCGTTTCCTGCTTTTCTTTTTCTGTATCTGAACCTACGATAAAATTCATGTCTTGCGATGTTTCAGGTACATTTAAGACTGGTTCTTCCTCCATCTTTGTACGGTTAGCCTTAGCTGAAAAGATCTCTTCAATGAACTGTGGTTCACGACGAAGACGCTGAAGAGTGAGTTTAGCAGCCTCTTGTTGTCCTTCTTTTTTTGAGTATCCACGTCCCTCACCACATGCAATCTCTTCCATAAAGACTTGGAAGTGGAAAGTAGGACTGCCTTGTTTGTCCTTCTCATGTTCGATGAGTCGGAACTCCATATTGACCTTATTCTTCTGGCTCCATTCGATGAGCTTTGACTTAAAGTTTACTTCTTTATACGCCACCTTATCTATATTAATGAGTTCACCAAGAATCTGTTTTCTCATAAACTCCATACAAGCATTGTAGCCATGATCAAGATAAAGTGCCCCAACAAGAGCTTCAAACGCATTTCCTCCCATATAACTATTGTGAGAAGATGAGTGCCCATTAGATAGAATCAACTGATTGATTCCCATCTCTTTAGCCAATCTGTTGAGTGTATCACGTTGTACTATTTTGGAGCGTGTATTGGTAAGGAAGCCTTCACGCTTATATGGGAAATGCTCGTAAACAATGTCGCCAACAATAGCATCAAGTATTGCATCGCCGAGAAACTCGAGTCGTTCATTGTTTACAGGCTTTCCCTTTGCATTACGACGTGCTATACTCTTGTGCAAAGAGCAGTCTTGTAATAATCGATATTGTGGGGAATAAAGCCAATGATATGGTACAAAGACAAATAAAGCTCCTTCTCCTTGCGGAAAGGGAGCTTTATTCTATCAACTATATTATTCAGCATATTTCTTGAATATGACACAAGCGTTGTGACCACCAAAGCCGAAGGTGTTGCTAAGTGCAGCACGAACTTCACGTTTCTGAGCTTTGTTGAACGTGAAATTTAAGTTGTAATCTAGCTCTGGATCATTATCATTTTCTTCGTGATTGATAGTTGGAGGAACTATATCATTCTGCACTGATAATACGCAAGCCATGGCTTCTACAGCACCAGCAGCACCGAGTAAGTGACCTGTCATACTCTTTGTAGAAGATATGTTGAGCTTATAAGCAGCTTCACCAAATAAAGCTTTGATAGCCTTAGCCTCTGATATATCACCTACTGGAGTTGAAGTTCCATGAACATTGATATAGTCAATATCCTCTGGCTTTAAGTTTGCATCATTCAAAGCAGATTGCATTACAAGTTTAGCACCAAGTCCCTCTGGATGAGAAGCAGTGATATGATGAGCATCAGCTGATTCACCTTCACCAACCATCTCTGCATAGATCTTAGCACCACGAGCCTTTGCATGCTCTAATTCTTCGAGTATCAAACAACCTGCACCCTCTCCCATTACGAAACCATCACGGCTTGCTGAGAATGGACGAGATGCGTGTTCTGGATCATCATTGCGTGTTGAAAGTGCATGCATAGCATTGAAACCACCTACGCCACAAGCACAAATAGCTGCTTCTGCACCACCACTAACAATGATGTCAGCCTTTCCTAAACGAATCTGATTAAATGCTGATGCTAATGCATTAGTAGATGAAGCACATGCAGATGTCGTTGTGTAGTTAGGACCATGGAATCCAAGTGGATTGAAATCTGTCCTGCTGCGATATCAGCAATCATCTTTGGGATAAAGAATGGATTGAATTTAGGACCATTCTCAGGGTGTTGTGCATAATAGCTAACCTCGTCTTCAAAGGTTTTGATACCACCAATACCTACACCATAGATAACGCCAACCCTATTTTTATCGATTTTCTCCAAGTCAATGGCTGCATCCTTAACACCTTGTATAGCACTAATCATTGCTAATTGAGTGTACCGATCAAGTTTGCGAGCCTCCTTACGATCAATGTATTCGTTGATGTTTAGGTTCTTAACCTCACATGCAAATTGGGTCTTGAACTGCGTTGTATCGAAATGTGTAATAGGTGCAGCACCACTTTTACCTGCCAGCATATTCTGCCAAGTCTCCTCAGGAGTGTTACCTATAGGAGTGACGGCACCAAGACCTGTTACAACTACTCTCTTTAATTCCATGCGTTGAAATATAAGTTAAAACAAGTAACCTAAAAAAAAGCCAAGCAAAACAAAGTGCTTTGCCTGGTGCTTTTTACATATAGGCTAAACTTACTTAGCGTTCTCCTCAATGTAAGAGATTGCGTCGCCAACAGTAGCAATCTTCTCAGCCTTATCGTCTGGAATAGAGATACCAAACTCTTTCTCAAATTCCATGATGAGCTCTACAGTATCCAAAGAGTCTGCACCAAGATCGTTTGTGAAGCTTGCCTCTGGCTTAACCTCTGCCTCGTCAACACCAAGTTTATCTACGATAATAGCCTTTACTTTTGATTCAATTTCTGACATAACTGTAAGTTTTAAATTGTTTAATATTGATTTCTAAATTCTAAAATGCGCCTGCAAAGGAAATATAAATTTTCCATGTATGCAAGTTTTTGATGTAAAAAAGCACTTAATTATGCACAACACCCTATGGTTTGTGCATGTTTTTCTATGATTTATCACTTTATCTTGCGTCTCTTCAAATAATTATCTCATATCATTCAAATATTACTTATATTATAAGGTAAATTACTTTCAACCTTTCTTTTGCTTAAATTCTCTACATGAATCATGCGATAATAACTTATAAAGATAAGTTTATTCTCTATTAAAAAAACTTGTGTATGGACTCAAGTTGGTTTGAAAGTTAGTTTATTTTTATGACCTTTACATATAGAACTAATTTCGTTTTTAAATTCTATAGAAACCTGAGTTTATTTTTTTATTTTTTTTGGATACTGTCATATTTAATATTTGTAGTAGAGCTTATTTCTCAGTTGTTTGTAGGTAGATAAAAGTGTGATAGTGATGACAGGGAAAAATTAAATTATCTTTTATAGATATTGTTCTTATTTCTCGCTTTTTTTAGACTTGTTGTTATGTTCTTTTCTTGTATCAATACCATTTACATCTATCATATATATGAAATGTGAACATGCTATATGTAAGATGTAGATATGCTCTTTTCAATATCTAGAGATGCTTTTTCTTGTATAAATAAGAGCCTTTGTTAATTAGTAAGCAAGGCTCTCTAATATTCTTAATAGTTTGCTAGGTTATTGATAACTATCCTCTTATAAGCATGAGAGAATTGTTATCTACCTTATATAAAAATATGCTCTTGTTATTGTTTTTGTATCCAACTCCTCTTTCTTTCAAGTCTAGTGACGTTAAAAAAACGTCCGTTTTTATTTTTGTGCTTTAAGTATTTTTGCTTTATATTTGCACAATAAACAAAAAAAGTAATAACCGAATGTCATTTACAGAACATTGTAACGAGATCTTTAATCAAGCTATTCGTGATTATCATGTCACAGATAATGTTGATACCCCGATTAATAATCCTTATGACAGAGAGTCGATAGAGAATCGACTCTATTTGAAATGCTGGATTGATACTGTTCAATGGCATTTCGAAGACCTTATCCGTGACCCACATATCAGTCCTGAAGATGGTATGAGTCTCAAACACAGAATAGACCGTTCAAATCAAGATCGTACTGATCTTGTTGAACAGATAGACTCTTATTTCCGTCAACTCTACTCTGATATAACGCCTTTACCAGATGCTACTATTAATACAGAGAGTCCTGCGTGGGCGGTAGATCGCCTCTCTATCCTTGCATTAAAGATATATCACATGAAGGAGCAGACCGAGCGTAAAGATGCATCAGAGGAGCATATAAAAAAGTGTAAGTCGAAGTTGAATATCCTTTGTGAGCAACAGAAAGACCTTAGTTTGGCTATTGATCAGTTGCTTGATGATATTCAGCATGGACGTAAATACATGAAAGGTTTACAGACAGATGAAGATGTACAACGATCCTTCAACAAACCCGATACTTTATAAAAAAAGAAGTAACGATATATTGAAAACCAGCATAAGTGACAAAAAAAGAGACCTAAAATAGGTCTCTTTTTGTCGTATAAAGTCGAAATATTCCTTTTCATTAAAAATAATTTGTTCGTGATAGCTTTTTAGGAAATAAAAAGGATAGAGATAAACTTATTATTAGATATCATTTAGAGGTTTAAAGTTGCTCTTTCCCTTCCTTATAATTCTTTTTATTCTTTATTTAATTATTCTCGTAACATCTTCAAAAATATTGATAAAAAGTCGGAGCTGGTACATTATTTATTTTTTTCCTTCTTTATATACGCTATTGCAAATATACAATAAGTCATCAATGTTTCCATGCAGTTCCATAATCCTTCTTGTAAGATTGTTTGTGGCAAACATACGTTTCATGAAAATGGCAGAAAGTTGAGCTGGTAGTTTATATACCCATAACTCATTTCTGTAATATTTCATATTAATACCACGTGAAGCTGCTATTTTTTTGTTGTCTCACGAATAGTTTTAATCGTAGTTGCTAATAGTTTTAGGGAATTCATAAGTTTATGAACTGATGTTATGCTGTCATTTATGTCTCCATTTTCCCCTATAACTGAGATAACTGCAGCGTTGATAGCCATGTGTATCCATGTCCATTCCAACATGTCATAAGGGTTCTCAAGTTTGATTTTAGAGGACTTAAATAGATTAGAAATAGCCTCATAATTTAATATGGTTGTCTTATTTTTAGACTCTATCATGAAATGATCGAATAAACAACAATCAAGTTCAGCTTTAGTAGCAAGCTCTTCTTTTTTAATCTTTATACAACCTCCAGCAACGGGAAAGCCTAAGATATAATCATATCCTTGCATAATTTTATCAAGATATTGCTTGTCATACCATAGATTACAGCATAAGAGTATTGTCCCTTTGAATGCTTCTTTTCGTAGTATCTCCATCACATTGGCAATCTTCCCTTGTGAGATACTTACGAAAATCATGTCATATTCTTTCTTTGAATGTGGATTTACTGTATATTCTTTTTTGACTTGAATACCTTTTGATGATTCTCTTCCATCTAATAATGTAACTTCAATATTGCTTATCTCTTCTTTGTTACTTCCTTTCCGAATATAATGTTCAACATTGTGCCCAGCCTCTTTAAACACAGAAGCATAAGTTGTTCCGATAACTCCTAATCCTATAATTAATATATCCATGTTTGTGTTTATTTTTAGACAAAGGTAATTAATTATTTGGGCTTTCCTCCTTATTTTTGTAATTTTGTAAGTCTAAGGATAAAATAAGAAAAGACTTAATAAGGAAGTAAAAGATATGGTAAAAGATGACAAGGGACTAACCCCAATGATGAAACAGTTCTTCTCGATGAAGGCACAACACCCTGATGCAATGTTACTCTTTAGGTGTGGTGACTTCTATGAAACCTATGGTGAAGATGCTGTGGAGTCAGCTCGTGTACTTGGTATAACCCTTACTCGTCGTAATAATGGGGGACTTAGCGGTTCTATAGAGATGGCTGGTTTCCCTCATCATGCCCTTGACACCTATCTACCTAAGCTCATCCGAGCTGGTAAAAGAGTTGCTATTTGTGATCAACTAGAAGACCCTAAGAAGAAGCGAGAGGCTATTAAGGGCAAAAAAGGCTTATCCGCAATGGATAAGATGGTGAAACGTGGTATCACAGAGTTGGTTACTCCAGGTGTAGCCCTTAGTGATAACGTACTGAACTATAAGGAAAATAACTTCTTAGCAGCACTTCACTTTGGTAAAAGTGCATGTGGTGTCAGTTTCTTGGATATATCAACTGGTGAGTTCCTAACGGGTGAAGGAACCTTTGACTACGTCGAGAAGCTGTTTGGAAGTTTCCAACCTAAGGAGGTATTGTTCGATCGTTCGAAGCGAAGAGACTTCGAACGTTACTTTGGAACACGCTTATGTACGTTTGAGATGGACGATTGGGTCTTCACTGATCAGACTGCTCGTCAAAAGTTACTAAAGCACTTTGGCACTAAAAACCTTAAGGGTTTCGGTGTTGAACACTTGTCTAATGGTGTGATAGCAGCAGGTGCTATCTTGCAATACCTTGATATTACACAACATACACAGATAAATCATATCACCTCATTAACGCGTATTGAAGAGGATAAATACGTACGAATGGATCGCTTTACAGTTCGTTCTCTAGAACTGGTAGCACCTATGAATGAGGGTGGATCGTCTCTTCTTAATGTCATCGACAATACTATCACCCCTATGGGTGGGCGTATGCTTCGGCGCTGGGTGGTCTTTCCTTTGAAAGATGTAGCGGTTATCAACGAACGATTAGACATCGTTGATCATTTCTTCCGAGCCTCCGATTTTCGTAACAACATTGATGAACAGTTCCACCAGATGGGTGACTTAGAACGAATCATATCTAGGGTAGCTGTTGGAAGAGTCTCTCCACGTGAGGTGGTACAGCTGAAGAATGCTTTAAAGGCTATCGAACTAGTGAAAGCAGAATGCCTTTCTACGAATAATAAGTCGCTGAATAGGATAGGAGAACAGTTGAATCTCTGTGCGAGCTTACGCGATCGTATAGAGAAAGAGATCAATGTTGACCCACCACAACTAGTCGCTAAAGGGGACGTGATAGCGTCTGGATACGATAAGGAATTGGATGATTTACGTTCAATTCGTGATAATGGAAAGCAGTATCTACTTGAGATACAAGAGAAAGAGATCGCACAGACGGGCATAAGCTCGCTTAAGGTGGGATTCAATAATGTGTTTGGTTATTACTTAGAGGTGCGTAATACCTTTAAAAATAAGGTTCCTGAAGATTGGATCCGCAAGCAAACACTGGCACAAGCAGAGCGTTATATCACACCAGAACTTAAGGAGTATGAAGAGAAGATACTTGTGCTGATGAGAAGATATTGGCTCGTGAGGGGCAACTCTTCATGGAGTTGATTCAAGATATGCAGTCTTTTATCCCACAGATACAGGTTAATGCCAACCTTGTGGCACATCTCGACTGCTTATTGTCATTTATGAAGATAGCCTTACAACAGCATTATGTGCGCCCGACAGTGGATGAGTCTGATGTCCTAGATATACACCAAGGGCGTCATCCTGTTATAGAGACTCAGTTGCCAATAGGCGAACAGTACGTTCCTAATGACGTCAAGTTAGATACCGAACATCAACAGATTATGATGATAACAGGTCCTAATATGGCTGGTAAATCAGCCCTTTTGCGTCAAACAGCACTGATAGTTCTCTTGGCACAAATAGGTTGTTTTGTTCCTGCGGAGCGTGCGCGTATTGGTATAGTAGATAAGATCTTCACACGTGTGGGAGCTTCCGACAACATTTCATTGGGTGAGTCAACCTTTATGGTAGAGATGACTGAGGCAGCAAATATCCTCAACAATGTTACGACACGTTCGTTAGTTCTCTTTGACGAGTTGGGTCGTGGCACCAGTACATACGATGGTATAAGCATTGCATGGGCGATAGTTGAGTATCTACATGAGCACCCTAAAGCACAGGCTCGAACGCTCTTTGCGACCCATTACCATGAATTGAATGAGATGGAGAAGAACTTCTCTCGCATCAAAAACTATAATGTTTCTGTGAAAGAGGTAGATGGTAAGATCATCTTTCTTCGTAAGTTAACACGAGGCGGAAGTGAGCACTCTTTCGGTATTCATGTTGCTGAAATCGCTGGTATGCCACGCTCAATAGTAAAGCGGGCAAACGTTATTCTAAAGGAGTTAGAGGCTGATAATTCACAAGTGGGAAGTGTTGGTAAGACTGCTATCGAGCATTTGGAGAAGAGTAGGGAGGGCGTTCAACTCTCTTTCTTCCAGCTTGATGACCCTGTACTTACGCAGATTCGCGATGAGATTCTAGGGCTGGATGTCAATAACTTGACGCCTGTTGAAGCCCTTAATAAGCTCAACGACATTAAGAAGATACTGAACGGATAGATTCGTAATAAGCACTTATAATATAAGCCAATACATACTGGTCTTGCATAAACTGGCGTGTATTGGCTTTTTTATGTGTTATAGTTTGATGAAAAATAGGGGTAGGATCCCATTTATAAGAAACCACATTAATATAAAGGCAGCCATCACTGCATCATTTCCCCATAGTGTTTTCTTAAAGTGTTTGAGCACTTGTTCTCTCCTGTTATTACGTTCGTATAGCTTAGAGATGATATAGTTAGCAGCTAGAAAGACAATCAGAAAAGCTATACAAAAGTCCCATTTGGGGCTTATTACGTATATATTTAGCTTGAAGAATAAAATCATCAAGGGTATAAAAAGAGGCAGGCAAATCATAAATGGACCATCCATTCGCCCTGTGTATTTATGTTCTCCGACATAATAAAGATAATCAATAAAGTGGTAATGTATCCTCTTCTGCGGTATTCTCATAGGATGAAACTATCTATATTATCAGATGTTACGATTGTACGAAACTATCTGCCTGATTCGTAAATATGCTCTTGTTGCATACAAGGACAAATATAGCTATTTTGTAGTGGACAACAAAATCTTTATAAGATATTTGTATTGCAATACCAAAAAAACATAAGATTTTTGTATTCTGGGGCTTTTTATTACTTTCTAGCTTATGGTTTCCTCCTTTCTTCTTTACTTGTTATTCTGTTCCATTTGTATGTTTTTAAGTCTGCTGTAATCCTCTTTCTTTCTTCAATACAGGCTCTGGCTTTGCTCTTAAAAAAATGCCATATAGCAATGCAGCTAATAGGCTTGTATAAGATATGAAAAAGCCTTTTAATGATAAGGTAAAGGCTTATTTATATCATAAATAAGCTCTTTGATAATTAAAGAATAGACTAATAATACATTATAAATAGATTAATAATAATTAATTTTTTTAATCTAATAATTTGTTTAAAAACAGAGTTTCTTTGTGAACAGACAGGCATTTCTAATGATTTAATAGTTGGTGTGCTGTAGGATAGGGGAGGCTCTCCTTATATGGAGAAGAGCCTATATGCCTAACGTTCTAACCTATAATTTTATTCACTGGTAAGACCACCTCGCCGAGTTCCATCATAGCATTGAAGAGGCTAATTTGCTTGTAGTTAGGGAGGTCGGAAACGAGGAGCTCACGCTCTTGTAGTAGTCCTCCATCCAGCAAACTCTGCCTCATTGTACCTTGAAGGAGTGGGGTAGAGGGCGTAAACCATTGTTTGCCATCATAGAGAGCCACGTTTGTATAAGAAGTATCAGTGATGTGCTTATTGCGAATAATCAATATTTCGTCACACTCGCCTTGCTTTTCTTTGAGTTGATTAAGGGCTGACCGATCCACACTCTTGTATCTGTAATCAATGTCGTTAGCCGTTACAAGGCGCAAGGAGTGGATTTCTTTGCGTGTGTAAGGCGTACAGCTAATGTCATGAATACCAGCCTCATCATATACAAAACGCAGCTTAGCAAGCCCTGAAGGAGCCTTTATGC
>BNJV01001228.1_pt1 | contig 92108 bp, 136 predicted proteins | sample 8540591 | NCBI WGS metagenome assembly BNJV01 (sample SAMD00202457, study PRJDB9452) | human saliva metagenome | host: Homo sapiens | reverse complement strand
ACAGGCGGCCCTCTTTGGTCAGTGCTGCTTTGAAAAGGGAGATGTGAAGAATACCTTTGGTACGGGGAAGCTTCATCCTTATGAATACGGGAAGTGAGGCATAAGTTTCGAAGGCAGGACTGCTTACAACCATAGCAGCCAGCACAGGTGACAAGGCAGAATACGCCCTTGAGGGCAAGTGTATTCGTGGCAGGAGCATCTATCCAGTGGCTTAGAGACGGTCTTAGGATGATTAGGACGTCTGCTCAGTCTAGAGGACTACGCCTTAGAAGTTGAAGATGCTGACGGAGTATATGTAGTTCCTGCATTTACAGGCATGGGTGCACCTTACTGGAATCAATATGCCAGGGGACAGTGTTTGGTCTTACAAGAGGAACCTCAAAGGAGCATCTTATAAGGGCACCCTTGAGTCCATAGCCTATCAGTCAGCAGATGTATTTAGGGGCTATGGAGGAGGATGCGAAAGGTAAGATTAAGGGGCTTAGGTGATGGAGGTGCTTCTGCCAACAACTTCCTTATGCAGTTTCAGGCAGATATTATGGATACCTATGTGAGGAGGCTCTGGTGCGTGGAGACAACTGCCCTTTGGGGCTGCATATCTTGCAGGACTGGCAACAGGCTATTATGAAAATAAAGAAGAGATAAGAAAAACTGGCAGTTAGGCAGGCTCTTTGAGCCTCAGATGGAAGAGGAAAAGAGAGAGCAAGCTAAAAGGCTGGAAGAGGGCTGTAAAATGTACACTTGACTGGGCGAATGAAAAGGATTAAAATGATAATTTATGATATACAAAAATAAGTGGATTATAAATATTTTGCAAGAATCTGCAAAGTAAAGTTTTTCAGAAATTTGAAAATGAATATCAAAAATATTATAATTGTCGGTAGAAGAAATACTTTGCCCCAAAATTATGTTATATAAAGGAATAAGAATATGAAAAAGTTAGGTGCTTTTCTGTAATCTCAGGATTTTCAGGAGCAGGTAAGGAACTATAGTTAAGAAGCTGGTGGCAGAAGAGGACTCATGCACTCTCATATCAGCTACGTCAAGAGCACCAAGAGAAGGTGAAGTCTATGGAAGGGAATATTTCTTTTTGACAAGAGATGAATTCCATAGTATGATGAGAGAGTGACGGTCTTATAGAGTGGGCTGAGTATGTGAAACACTTTATGGTACCCAAGAGAGTACGTAGAAGAAAGGCTTGCTGAGGGTAAGGATGTTATCCTCGAGATAGAGCCACAGGAGCGCTTAAGATCAAAGAAAAAGTATCCTGAGGCTGTGCTCATCTTCATAGTTCCGCCAAATGCTAAGGGAGCTTGAAAAGAGGCTTATAGGCAGGGGAACAGAGGAAACAGACACTATAAAAAGAAGAGGCTTAAGAGGGCAGCGGAGGAAACAGAGTATATAGATAACTATGAGTACATAGTTGTAAATGATAATCTGGATGATGCTGCAAGAGACATCCACCATATTATTCAGGCGGCTTCTCCCACAAGAAGGACAGAGCGAAAGGCTTTTTATAGAGGCTTTTGACGGATGACCTGAAAAAGAGCTTTTAACTTATAGTAAAGTAATATAGCAAACATAGAAAGGAATAATAATCATTATGATGTTACATCCATCTTATTCAGACCTTATGGAAGCTGCAAACAAAGATGTGGAAGAGGGCGAGAGCAAAGTTAGTTAACAGCCGTTACTCCATAGTGCTTGCTACAGCAAGAAGGGCAAGACAGATAATTTTCAGGTTCTGAGCCTTATGTTGCAGCGAATGAAAAGAGTAAGCCGTTATCAATTGCCGCTGATGAGCTTTTATCACGAGAAGGTAAAGATTGTAGGCGGTGAGGAAGCGGAAGAAGAGGAATAATTAGAGAGTTTTAGTATTTTATGAGGGCCGTTGCAGAAGGAATCATCCGGGATGCGACTGCCCTTTATGTGTATAATGATAAAATGAGGTGAATGGAGGTGATTTTTGTGTACGCTGAGGTTGGTGGTAGGAATATCCATAGATAAGCTAGACAGGACATTTTGCTACAGGATACCGGAGGAGCTTTTGGGAAACCCTGATGCCTCATAGGCACCGAAGTCATAGTTCCATTTGGAAGAGGAAATAGAGAAACTAAGGCCTTTGTGGTTGAAGTAAAGGAAGATACTGACATCGACAAAAGCCTCATAAAGGATATCTTAAGGAAGTCTGAAACAGGGGTTCAGATAGAGGGTAAGCTAATTAAGCTTGCCTACTGGCTTAAGAGTAACTACGGGTGGTATGGTAAATGAGGCGCTCTGCCCTGTGCTTCAGGCGGGGCCCCAAGGAAGATAGAGAGAATAAAAGGAGAGGACTGTATCTCTCCTTAAAGGCAGAGAAGAGGCAGGGGAGATATCCTCAGGGAATTTGAAAGAAAAATATACGGTCAAAAGCAAAAATCCTAAGAAGAGCGTAGAGAGCGACTTTAACTATGAGAGTTTTATAGAAAGGAGGAGAAGGCATCGCCTCTGCCTTTTAATTCGCTGACAAAAGACGGAATCATAGAGATAAAGGAAGAATTACATAGAAAGCCGGTAAAGACTGCGGATAAGCTTACTAGCAAGGTCGAGTTAAATGCCGAGCAAAAAGGGGCGGTTGATAAGGTTGTAGATGACTATAGAAAGGGAATAAACGGAAGATATCTCCTTTTTGGTATAACTGCAGCGGCAAGACTGAGGTCTATATGGAGATAATGGAGGAGGTCATAGTCAGGGAGAAACAGGTTATCTTCCTTATACCAGATAGCACTTAGCTTTCAGATGGTGGAGAGGCTTTCTGCAAGGTTCGGAGAGAGAATATCCATAATGAACTCAAGGATGTCGCAGGGCGAGAGATACGACCAGTATTTAAGGGCTAAGAATGGAGACATAGATATAATAGTAGGTCCAAGGTCAGCCCTTTTTACCCCATTTAATAATCTTGGACTAATCATAGTGGATGAGGAGCATGAAGGAAGCTATAAGAGCTCCAAAACTCCAAGGTATCACGCAAGAGAAGTGGCACTTTATAGGGCGAAGGAAGAGGGAGCGGCTATATACTTGGCTCAGCCACTCCAAGCCTTGAAGCTGTGAAGCTAGCTTCGGATAAGGAGATAGAGGTTCTTAGTTGTCAAGTCGACCCAGCAGGGGCCATTCCTCCTGAGATTGAGGTTGCTGACCTTAGAGAAGAGCTAAAAGAGGGCAATAAGTCAATAATCAGCAGGAGGCTTTCTGAGCTCATAAAAGACAGGGTCTAATAAGGGTGAGCAGACCATATTGTTTATCAACAGAAGGGGATATGCAGGCTTCATCTCCTGTAGGGAGCTGTGGAAGCTTAACATGTCCTCACTGTGATGTAAGCCTGACCTTTCATAGGCCTGACAGGCTGGTCTGCCATTACTGTGGCTACGAAGAGAAAATGCCTGATAAATGTCCCAAATGCGCCTCTCCATATATAGGAACCTTTGGACTTGGGACGGAAAAAGGTAGAGGAAATAGTAAAAAAGGACTTCCTGCAATGCCAGGGTGCTTAGGATGGACGGGGACACGACTACGGGGAAAAACGGCCACGAGGCTATACTTGAGAGCTTTAAGAATGGAGAAGCTGACATCCTCATTGGTACTCAGATGATAGTAAAGGGGCATGACTTTGAAAAGGTAAGTCTGGTTGGCATACTGGCTGCTGACTTATCACTGTTTTTGGGGGATTTTAGGGCAGCGGAGACTACTCACGAACCCTTGTGCAGGCAGCGGGGCAGGGCAGGAAGAGGTAGATATAGGGGGAAGGTGGTCATCCAGACCTACAATCCTGACCACTATGTGATACAGGCTGCTGCAACAGGCAATTATAAGGACTTTTATTCCAAGGAAATAAGATATAGGAAGCTTGGAGAATACCCACCTGAAACCCATCTCCTGCAGTTATTCTCTTTGCTGCAAAAAGCTGAGGAGGTAAGCAGGGAGCTGAGAATCTTGCAGGGATTTTTAACAGAGAAAAAATCAGAGAGCTTTGTGGTAAAATGGACCTGTATGGGCTGCCATTCCTAAGCTTAGGACATCTACAGAAAGATAATATACCTAAAGTCGCCTGATAGAGATGAACTGGTTAGGCTTAAGAACCTGCTTGAAGACTATGTAAAGGAGAGCTCTGATTTTAGCAAAGTCAGCGTGCAGTTTGACTTTGAGCCACACGGCAATCCATAAACTTTACATAGGCTATAAGATAATGGTATAATAGCGGGTATGATATTGATAAATATAAGAGTTTAAGATAAAATGGAGGAGTAATGGCACTTAGAAATATAAGAACGGTTGGAGATGAAATCCCAACAAAGAGAGCCAGAGAGGTGAAGGAGAATACTCGAGAAGATACAGGAGCTGATAGATGACATGCTTGAGACTATGTACGATTCTGACGGAGTAGGTCTTGCAGCCCCTCAGGTAGGGTGTGCTAAAGAGGATATTTGTTATTGACTGCTCGGAAGAAAGAACCCAGCCCTTTATGTATTTATTAATCCTGAAATCATTGAGACTTCGGGCAGAACAGACAGGAGCAGAGGGCTGTCTTAGCGTTCCCGCAAGGCAGGTATAGTAACCAGGCCGAGTCTATGTAAAGGTAAAGGCGCTAACAGAAACTTTGAAGAGTATATAGTTGAGGGAGATGAGCTTTTTGCAAGAGCTCTAATCCATGAGAATGAGCATTTGGACGGACATTTATACACTGAAAAGGTTATTGGCAATGTGTATAATGCCGGAGATGCAGAGGCTGAAAAAGGCTGCAGAGATAGCTGCAGGACTTCCTGTCGATGAGGAGAACTAATGAAGATAATATTTATGGGAACACCTGATTTTTGCGGCAGCTTCCTTTAGAGGCTTTGATAGCATCAAGAGATGAGATACAGGCTGTAGTTACACAGCCTGACAAGCCTAAGGGAAGGAAGGGAGAGCTTACCCTGTCTCCTGTGAAAGGTCTGTGGCAGAAGAGAAGGGGATAAAGGTATATCAGCCTACTAAAGGTAAGGGATGAAGAGTTTGTAAAGACTTTAAGAGCTTATAATCCTGATGTGATGGTGGTGGTAGCCTTTGGACAGATTATACCTTTAAGCATACTAAAGATGCCAAAGTTTGGCTGTGTAAATATCCATGGCTCCCTGCTTCCTAAGTACAGGGGGGCTGCTCCTATACAGTGGGCTGTACTTGACGGAGAGAAGGAAACCGGAATTACTACCATCCTTATGGATGAGGGCATTGATACCGGTGATATCCTGCTTAAAAAGACAATTAAAATAGATACGGATGAGACCTCAGGAAGCCTTTTTGACAAGCTTATGGCACTTGGCGCAGAGACTATACTTGAAACCCTTGATGAGCTGGAAAAGGGAAGCCTTACACCTATAAAGCAGGGCGAAAGCCCTACAGCTTATGCTAAGATGCTTACCAAGGCGATGGGACTTATCGATCTTTACAAAGTCTGCCAAAGAGCTTGACTGCTTTGTAAGAGGAATGGATCCTTGGCCTAGTGCCTATACCCTGCTTTCAGGAAAGACACTTAAGCTGTGGAAGGTAAGGGCTGTAGAGGGAAGTGGCAAGGCAGGAAGTGTAATAGGGATAGGCAAGGAGAGCTTTACCATTGCCTGTGGCGAAGGTGCTATAGAGGTGCTTGAGGTACAGCTTGAGGGAAAAAAGAGAATGAGTGCGGGTGATTTCCTAAAGGGAAGCACTCTTAATATAGGACAGGAACTTGGTGTATAATTATGGCTGTTAACGAAAGAGAAGTAGTGCTTGACATGCTCCTTTCCATTAGGGAGGGTAAGCTTAGCCACACTATACTTAAAGATACTCTTGATAGTTACCTCTATCTTGATAAGTCATCAAGGGGCTTTATTACAAGGCTTTATGAGGGAACCATTGAAAAAAGGCTGTATCTTGATTACATTATAGACGGATATTCAAAAACCCCTGTAAAGAAGATGAAGCCTGTTATTATGCTTCTCTTAGAAATCTCTGTCTACCAGCTCTTCTTTATGGACAGGGTACCTGACAGTGCGGCTATCAACGAGGCGGTAAAGCTTGCTAAGAAAAAGAGGGCTTACGGGACTATCGGGGCTTTTGTAAACGGAGTCCTTAGAAATATAGCAAGAAATAAAGGAAAAGTATTGTACTCCGATAAAAATAAGGATAATATCAAAGTACCTTGAGATAAAGTATTCCACACCCTGAGGCTGTGGTGGAGCACTGATTAAAAGGATTACGGCAGTGAGAAGGCAGAGGAGATATTTGGAGGCATTTGAAGAGAAAGAGACCACTGATGCCAGAGCCACAAAGGGAGATAGAGAAAGAGCTGATAAAGAAGCTTGAAGGTGAAGGAGTTAAGACAGGCACTGATACAATCTTTCCTGAAAGCGTAAGGATACTTGAACTTGACAACCTAGGCTTCCTTGAGAGCTTTGAAGATGGAGACTTTGTGATTCAGGATGAAAGCTCACAGTTTATCGGTAAGATTGTGGGAACTTCCTAAGGGGGCGAGAGTGCTTGACCTCTGTGCTGCTCCTGGAGGGAAAAGCCTGTTGTTTGCAGAGATGGAAGAGGTAGATGAGATAATCTCCTGTGACATCACCGAAAGTAAGACAGAGCTGATTGAAGACAATGTAAGACGAATTGGCACCGATAAGATAAGAACCAAGGTAAATGACGCCTCTTTGTACAATCCGGATTTTTTAGATGGATTTGACCTCGTTATCTGCGACCTGCCTTGCTCAGGACTTGGAGTTATGGGCAGGAAAAGGGATATAAAATACAATGTGAGCAGGGATAAGATAAGGGAGCTAGCCATACTTCAAAAGAAAATCCTTGAGAACGCTGTAAGGTATGTGAAAAAGGGCGGAAGGCTTATATATTCCACCTGCACTATGACAAAGGCAGAGAATGAGGAAAATTTCACATTTATTTCAGAAATTAAAGGCTTTTCAGCGGTGGATTTTTCGGATAAAATAAGAGGGTACGTAGATAGATATAAAGACTGCGAAAGACTTGTAAACGAAGCAAAAAAAGGCTTTATAAGGCTGTTTCCGGGGGAACTTGGAACAGATGGATTTTTTATTTCAGAATTTATGAGGGAAGAATAATTTGACAGAAGAAAGAAAAGATATTGCAAGCCTTGATTTTAGTGAGCTTCAGTCTCTGATAGGAGAACTTGGCGAGCCTAAGTTTCGGGCTAAGCAGGTGTATGAGTGGATACATAAAAAGCTGGTAAAAAGCTATGACGAGATGACCAATGTTCCACTTGCCCTAAGAAATAAACTAAAGGAGAGGCTGCCCTTTACTGAGATTACAGAAGTGGCTAGAAAAGACTCAGCTCTCAGGAGATACATCCAAGTTTGTATTCAAGCTCTATGACGGCTATGTGATTGAAAGCGTACTTATGAAGTACAGATATGGCAATTCAGTCTGTATTTCGTCACAGGTAGGCTGTAGGATGGGCTGTACCTTCTGCGCTTCTACCTGCTTAGGACTGTCCAGGCAGCTTGCACCATCTGAGATGCTTTCACAGATTTATACCATTCAGAGAGAAACAGGCGAAAGAGTGAGCAACATAGTTGTGATGGGTACAGGAGAGCCGCTGGATAACTTTGACAACCTGCTTAAGTTTTTTTGGAGATGATTACAGATGAGAATGGGCCTAAATATAAGCCAGAGGAATATTACAGTTTCCACCTGTGGCATTGTCCCTAATATAAAGAAGCTTGCAGACAAAAATCTTGCTATTACTCTTGCGATTTCCTGACATGCTTCTACGGATGAAGACAGAAGAAGGATAATGCCTATAGCGAACAAATACACGATTAAAGAGATACTTGAGGCTACGGACTATTATTTTGATAAGACCGGAAGGAGGATATCTTACGAATACAGCCTGATAGACGGTGAAAATGATACTCCGAAAAATGCAGAGAAGCTGGCGGCGCTTCTTAAGGGAAAGAACTGCCACGTAAACCTCATACCTATTAACCCTATAAAGGAAAGGGCTTACAAGAGTTCAACTCAAAGGGAGTGCTTAGATTTAAGAAGATACTTGAAAAATAAAGGAATAAATGCTACTATTAGAGAGGAGATGGGACAGGATATAGATGCAGCCTGTGGACAACTTCTGAAAAGAATATATGGAGAATGAGAATAAGTAAGCTGTAATTGCTGTGGGGAAGAAAGGAGTTTAGTTGCAGCATTACTTTATTATACGGTGAAGGCATAATTGTCTTGTGAGTATAGAAGGGAGACACATAGATGAAAACATTTTCTGAATCCAGAGCCGGAAAAAACAGAAGTGTTAATCAGGACAGTTTACTATGTGAAGAAGGGGCAGTCGGTGAACTTTCCAATCTGTTCATTGTGGCAGATGGGATGGGAGGTTACAATGGGGGTGACTTTGCTTCAAGATTCTGTGTAGACAGCGTAAAAGATTACATTCTGAAGAATAACGGGGGTTCGATAATATCCACTATAAGGTCAGCTATAACGGCGGCTAATGAGGGGATAAGGGAAAAGACCAAAGCAAACGAAGAGCTAAAGGGTTGTGGTACTACGATTGTACTGGCTACCATTAAGGATGACATTTTATACATTGCAAATGTTGGTGATTCAAGGCTCTATGTGATTCAAAACGGGGCTTTGTCTCAGATAACCGAGGATCATTCGGTAGTTGAAGAGATGATAAAGAGTGGGTTAATAAAGAAAGAAGAAGCAAGGTTTAACCCACATAAGAATAAGGTTACCAGAGCGCTTGGAGTTGAGCCTGACCTCGAGGTAGACTTCTTTGAGGTAAAGCTAACAAAGGGAGACCGGATTTTCTTATGCTCAGACGGTGTTTCCAATATGATGGATGAGAGGACGTTGGAGGAAATAGCCGGGAGCTGACAAAGAATTATCGGAAATTTGCAAAAACTAATAGAAACTGCTGTAAACAATGGCGGCAAAAGACGACGCAACAGTAGTAATGATAGAGGTGTAAAATATGTTAAACAAAGGTAGATTAATCGGAGAACGTTATGAAATTATCAGTCTGGTCGGTTCAGGCGGAATGGCTGATGTGTACAAAGCAATGGATACCAGGCTTGGCAGACAGGTAGCCATAAAGGTGCTTAAAAGAGGAGTATAGCTCTGACAAGAACTTTGTGTCTAAGTTTAGGGCAGAGGCTCAGGCGGCTGCGGTGCTGTCACATCCTAACATAGTAAATGTCTATGACGTAGGAGAAGATGAGGGCCTTCATTATATCGTAATGGAGCTTGTTGAGGGTATAACACTTAAGAAGTTCATTGAAAGAAAGGGCAAGCTTGAGCTTAAAGAAGCTGTGGGCATTGCCATTCAGATAGCACAGGGTATGGAGGCGGCGCATGCCAACCATATCATTCATAGGGATATCAAGCCTCAGAATATTATTATCTCAAAGGAAGGCAAGGTAAAGGTCACAGACTTTGGTATAGCCAAGGCTGCTACCTCCAATACCATTGCAGCAGGACAGGCAGTCGGCTCAGTTCACTACATCTCTCCTGAGCAGGCAAGAGGTGGATATTCAGATGAAAAGAGTGATATATATTCACTTGGAGTTACCCTTTATGAAATGATATCCGGCAAGATGCCTTTTGCCGCAGATAATACTGTATCAGTAGCTCTTTTACATATCAATGAAGAGGCTGTGCCTCTTAGAGAGCTTGATCCTGAGGTACCTGTAAGTATAGAAAAGATTGTTCAAAAATGTATGCAGAAGAAGCCTGAGCGCAGATATCTCACAGCTACAGAGCTAATTGCCGACCTCAAGAAGGCAATTGCTGAACCGGAAGGAGATTATGTCAACTTTTCTCAGGCGGCAGTTACTGATTCTCCTACTATAAACATATCAGGAGAGGAGCTTGAGACCATTAAAAAGGGCAGATATAATAACACTAACAGGGCAGGTGAACCTGTCAAAAAGCGTGAACCACGCAATATCCGTGAACTTCCTGAGGATGATGAGGAGACCATTGATCCTAAGATGGAAAAAGCTCATCCTTTTGGAGGAATTGCGGCAATTGTGATTCTGGCCATAGTAGTTATAGTACTTTTGGTAAAGGGCTTCAACCTCTTTTGGCGGTAAAGGTGGAGACTCATCGATGATTTCTCAGCAGCCAAAGCCAGACAGCAACACCTTCTGTCAATAGCTTCTGAGACTGCGTCAAAATCAGCCGTTATTACAGTTCCTGCACTTAAGGGACGTACACGTGCTGAGGCAATTTCATCCTTTCAGACGCGGGATATTACTAACTACAAGTTTGAATCTGAGAGCTCAAGGGAATTTGAAAAAGAAACAGTCATGGATGTAAAGCCTGCTGAGGGGTCTGAGATTAAGAAGGATGACGAAGTTATTATCACAGTCAGCAAGGGTGAGGATACAAGCAGTGTTCCTGACATTAGAAATGCTACCAAGGACAGTGCAATAGCTACCCTTGAAGGCTTGAAATTTGTGGTTAAAGTAGAAGAGAAGGCAAGCGATACCGTGGATGAAGGAAGCGTTATAGATACGATTCCTGCTATAGGTTCAGCTGCCAAAGAGGGCGATACTATCACAATCCTAGTTAGTACCGGACCTGAAAATAAGCAGACTCTTGTACCAAACGTAGTAGGAAAGAGTGAAGCTGATGCAACCAATGCTCTTAGCAGTGCCGGATTTAAGGCTTCTATAGCGTATAAGGAAGATGACAGTGTCAAAAAGGGACTTGTTATAAGCCAGAGTATACTGGGCGGCAACGAGGCAGCAGTCCGGAAGCACCATTACACTTAGTATAAGCAAGGGACCTAAGCCTGTTTCCTATACTTATTCAGCTTCGCTTACCATAGATGAGAATCCTTTTGCTGAAAGCGGAGAGAGTGGAGACATCGAAGTAAGGATGATCAGGATGGAAAGACATCCACAGTTTACTCAGGGAACACTAAGCTATGACGACTTCCCGCTTCGTATCGAGGACATAATCGGTTCAAGTGACAGTGAAGCAGTCTGCTATCTCATTGTAAATGGTGAGGTATATGACGGCAAGGTATGGCGTATCAAGAATTGGAGTAAGGCTGCAAATTAATGGAAGGCAGAATAATAAAAGCAATTGCGGGCTTCTACTACGTACATAATGGAGAAGAAGCTCATGAATGGAGGGCTAGAGGAATATTTAGAAATAAGGGGTATCAAGCCACTGGTGGGAGACCTTGTAGAGATTGAAGTCTTGTCTGATGAGGATAAGAAGGGTAATCTCATAGAGATAAAGGAGAGAAAGTCTTTCTTATCCGTCCTGCCGTGGCTAACCCTGACCAGGCCCTTATAGTATTTGCAGGGGCTAAGCCTGCACCCAACCTCAATCTTCTTGACAAATTTTCGACGATGATGGAGATAAAGAGGATCTCTGTTGCTATTGCAATAAGCAAGAGTGACCTTGCAGATGAGGCTAAGCTTACAGAACTTAGAGAGATTTACTCTCCTCACTATAAGGTGATTGAAATAAGTGTAAAAGAAGAGCTGGGGCTTGATGAGGTAAAGGATTACCTTAGGGGCAAGTTTACAGTGCTTGCAGGGCCTTCAGGAGTGGGCAAGTCCACGCTTACCAATTACCTTGCGCCTGAGGCCAATATGGAGACAGGGGAAATCAGCAGGAAGATAGAGCGTGGCAAGCAGACCACAAGACACGCAGAACTCTTTTACATAGGAGAGGGTGGATATATCTGTGATACACCGGGCTTTGGGAGCCTTGAACTCTTTGATGTAGATAAGAGGGAGCTTAAGGACTATTTTCCTGACTTTTTGGACTATGTAAAGGACTGTAAGTTTAACGGCTGTATCCACATAGGAGAAAGGGACTGCGGTGTTAAGAGCTGCCTCTGAAGGAAAGATATCAGAAAGCAGATATAAGAACTACATGTTGATTTATGAGGAATTATCAAACAAGAGGGGATACTATTATGGAATACATACTTTCACCTTCAATACTTGCGGCAGACTTTGGTGAGCTCATGCGAGCAGGTAAAAGCTACAGAGGAAAATGGAGCAAAAATACTTACACCTTGATGTGATGGATGGAAGCTTTGTGCTAAGCATATCATTTGGAATGCTCTGTGATAAAGAGCCTTAGAAAATACAGCAATCAGGTATTTGATGTACATCTTATGATAGAGAGTCCTGAAAGATATCTTTGAGGACTTTAAGGCGGCAGGGGCAGATATTATTACAGTGCATGCGGAGGCTACAAAGCATTTGCACAGGACGGTTACAAAGATAAAGGAACTGGGGCTTAAGGCGGGGGTTTCCATAAATCCCGCCACGCCTCTTTCTGCTATCGAGCTTGTACTTTCTGAAGTGGATATGGTGCTTATAATGAGCGTAAATCCGGGATTTGGAGGGCAGAAGTTCATACCTTTTACCATAGACAAGATAGAAGTTAAGAGAAATGGTTCTGATGTAGACATCGAGGTAGATGGTGGAGTAAATCAGGATAACATAGGGGAGCTTGTAAAGGCCGGAGCCAATGTTCTGGTTGCAGGAACGGCTGTGTTTGTCGGAGATATAGCTACAAATACCAAGAAGATGATTGAGAGGATGTATGAAGAAGGTACTAATTATAACAGGGAGGGACGAACTGACACAGACCTTTGTAAGAGAGGTCTATGAAGAGTATAGCCTGATGTTGTTATAGCTGCTGACAGAGGAATGATGGCAGCAAGGAGATTGATATCGTTCCGGGACTATGTAGTCGGAGACTTTGACAGTGGTGAGGCAGAGGTAGTTAGTATTTTAAGTCTCTTTTTGAAACCCACGGGAAGCCTATAGTTAAGGCGTTTAATCCCGAAAAGGATGAGACGGATACCGAGCTTGCCATATCACTAGCTCTTACCCTGAGTCCCAAGGATATTGTGCTTCTTGGTGCTACCGGGACAAGGCTTGATCATACCTTAGCCAATATTGAGCTTTTGTATAAGCTCTTTCTGAGGAGTCAGATACAAGGATAATAGATGAACACAATGTAATAAGCATACATGATAAAAGATATAAACATAAAGAGAGACTGAGGCTTTCGGGCGCAGTATTTTCTCTGATTCCTTTTACTGAAACTGTTAAGGGACTAAGTATAAAAGGGGGCTAAGTACGAGCTTGAGAACTTCATTCTAAGTTCAGGATGCAGCCTTGGTGTAAGCAATGAATTTGAGAAGGACAAAGTGAGAATAAGTTTTTCATCAGGGATAGTTATTTTGTTTCAGACAGATGACAAGAGACTGGTACTTAAAGGAAAGCTGTAAAACGGGGGTATTATGAAGAGGGACTTACAAGATATGATTCACGAGCTCACCTACTATCTTGAGTCTTTGTAATAGCTATAATTATGAACATCATTATAGCTGTATTGACATTTAAGCTTTTTGGCGGTGGCAGTTCCCGGACTTTTTATGGGAGATAAGTTAGAGCTGGGTTATTTTCTGAAAAAGAGCAATGATGCTTGCAATCGGACTTGAGTTTGTAAAGATGCTCTGTAAAGCATACTCCGAGCACTATCATAGATGTACTTCTTGCCATAGCTAGGCAGATGATAGTAGAGCACACTACCTCTACATTGAAAATCTACTACGGTAGTAGCTTTTAGCAGCCCTGTTTGCTACCAGAAAATACCTGCTCTGCCATTTTGATGAGACTGAAAAGAGGGCATACAGAGGAAGTCAGAAGACCAGAGATGACCAACCAGTATGGCAGGCATTAAGATACCTGTTGAAGAGGGAGAAACTCTTGCTGAGGTGGTTACAACTGTGCTTAACAGGGAAGAAAGAACCATAGCCATCGGTGCCTGTGTATGGTCACAATGATTTTGCCCTAAGGATAGACAGTATGAATGGCGATAAGGTAACCAGAGTAGAAGTAATTAAGTCAGTGTAAAGGAAGAAAAATGAATATTCTAGATAATCTAAATCCGGAACAGAAGAAAGTAGTGGTAGATGAAAATGGCCCACTGCTCATTTTAGCAGGTGCCGGCTCAGGCAAAACCAGAGTGCTTACCAGGCGTATAGCCTATCTTATAAAAGAAACATGGGGTAAATCCCTGGAATATACTTGCACTTACATTTACCAATAAGGCTGCAAAGGAAATGCGCGAAAGAGTGGATTCACTCATAGAAGAGGGTTCAGAGAATATATGGGTATCAACCCTTTCATTCGGCCTGTGTGAAGATACTTTAGAAGATTTATAGATAAGATTGGCTATGACAGGAATTTTAATATATACGATACTGATGATACTAAGGCTGTAGTGAAAGCAGGTATTAAAAATCCTCAATATCGACAATAAGAAATTTCCTGAAAAAGACCTGCCTGAATGTCATATCAAATGCTAAAAATGAATTTACAGATGCGGAAGAATTTGCAGCAATGCAAGCTATTCCGACAATGTCTACGCAAGGGTATATATAGAGTATGAAAAAGCGTATGAAGAATAACAATGCCCTTGACTTTGACGATATACTGGTAAAGACTGTGGAGCTTTTTACACAGGATAAGGATACCTTGACCATTATCAGAGGAGATTCCGCTATATACTCGTTGACGAGTATCAGGATGACCAATGTGGTTCAGTTTAAGCTCTTAAAGCTCCTTGCAGCCCACGAGAATGAGAGGGGTGAAATAGAGAACAACCTCTGTGTAGTTGGAGATGATGACCAGTCCATATATAAGTTTAGAGGAGCTGATATAAGGAAATATACTTAACTTTGAGAAGATATATCCCAGGCTTTGTAATCAAAGCTTGAGGAGAACTACCGCTGCCACAGGCAATATACTTTGAGGCTGCAAACGGATGTCATAAGTAACAATTCAGAACGTAAAGACAAGAGACTGTGGACGAGTAAAAGAGGGTGGTGCTTCCATCTTTATAAGACCCTATGATACAGGGGACAGGGGAAGCCGACGGCGTAGCCAATATAGTTATGAGGACTGTAAGTGAGGGAAAGGCAGCTTATTCAGACATTGCTGCACTTTTATAGGACCAATGCCCAGTCACGTGCCATAGAAGAGAAGTTTGTATACACAATATCCCGTACAAGCTATATGGAGGAAACCAACTTCTACAGCAGAAAAAGAAATCAAGGATATACTGGCCTACCTTAAGGCCATAAACAATGTCACGGATGATACTCAGGTAAGAAGAATATTAAATGTGCCTAAAAGAGGGATATAGGAAGCACTACAGAAGAAAAATAGCAGAATATGCAATAGATAAAGAAATCTCATTTTGAGGCCTGTATGAGGGTACAAAGCATACCGGGACTTAGCAGGGCTGTGGCCAAGGTAGAGAAAATTCGTAGCCTTTATAGAAGCAAAGGTAAGGGAGTTCAGGCATTGTAAGAGCCTTTAAGGAAGAGCTTGAGACTTGATTGAAGAGATAGGCTATGTGGAAGAGTTAAAGCTTGAAGGAACTGATGAGGCAAAGGGCAGAATTGACAATATAGACGAGCTTATCAATCAAGATATGCGGTATATGAGATTGGTCTTGATGAAACTGATGAGGACAGGCTATCGGGCTTCCTTTACAGAGGTATCTCTTTTAACGGATGCTGACAACAAAGGACAGCGAAAAATGAGAATATGGATAAGGTTACCGATGACACTTCATCAGCTAAAGGGACCGAGTCGAAGGTGTTTTCATAGTGGTGATGGAAGGATTATTTCGAGCAAGATGTGCATTTACCAGGTGGGATGAGAGCGAACCTGAAGAGGAGAGAAGACTGCTATGTAGGTATAACCAGGGCTATGGAGAAGCTATACCTCTCAAATGCCGCCTCCAGGATGCTAAGAGGGGATATACAGTGGAATCCTCCATCAAGATTCATAGGAGAAATTCTGAACATCTCCCCATCTACAGGTGGTGACATTAGCTGTACAAGAAGCTGAGAAATGAAAGCCTCTATGCGGGAAGCGGCAGGTAGTCAGCACTGAGAAGTACCATCACTTTACACCTTCAAAGGATAAAGAAATCTCTTTTCGGGAAATCTACATCAATAAGGGCTTTAGCAGTGAGCCTAAGACCCTGCATGCGTTAGCGAAGGAGACAGGGTAGCCACGCCAAGTTTGGAGAAGCGAAGTCCTTGAACCATCAAGGAAAAATGATGGGTGATTGTGAGTTTGATAAAGAAAAGCTTTGGCATCAGGAAACTAAAGCTAAAGATGGCTGGGTCTTAAAATTAACTGACAATAGTATTATTTTAAAAATATGCTATACTGATATTATCATATAGAAAAAGGAGCAATATTATGGATAAGAAAATTGAAGAACTATTGAACACAGTGAAGCTTTAATCGCTCTCATTCACCCTGCAAAGGATGAAGAGACAAAAAGGACAACCCTATGAAGTTGCTCTTGTTATTGTAGGTGCAGTAGCGCTTATCGCAGCTATAGCATACGCAGTATATTACTTTGTTCCGGACAAGCTTGTAGATTTTGAAGATGATTTTCGATGATGTTTATGGGGATGAAATCTTGATGAGCATGAAGCAGAAGCAGAAAAGGAAGAGAAGGGAGAACGCTGCTAACTAAAGGGCAATGAACAAAAAGACAAGAAGGAATTCATTGAGGAAGCAGTAGAGAATAAGGTCTCTCGATTATATCAAGATTGAGGATATACCGAGATTGACCTTTATATGGATCAGGGTTATTAAGTTTGTGGATGACCATTTTGCATCGCTTAAAAGATATGACGGTGACAAGATGCTTACCAAAGGCTATGATTAATAACTACACCAAAAACAAGTGGCTTCCTTCCCCTGATAAGAAATATGGCACGGACCATATGCTGCTTCTGATTTTTCATTTATTATTTTAAGAATGTATTGTCCATTAGGGATATCAATAGTAGTTTTACACCACTTACTGAGAATTTCTTTCAAAAGCAGGATGAAAGATGTCTCGTTAAGTGATATTATGATGAGGTTTTTGAGGGTTTGCAAAGGTGCTACAACCGATATTTCGAGGTCGGTACTAAAAGACATTTGATAGGGCGAAGGATAGCTTTGAGGATGAAGAAGATGAAGAGAAGAGAAGGTATCTCACCAACTTTGCTTTCATTGTTTCGCTTTTGTTTTTGATGATGTTAAGAAAAACTATTGTTGAAAATATGATAGATAGAGGATTATTAGATTTTTAAGGACGGTGCAAATAACGGAAGTAAAAAGGATAGACGATGAGCAAAACTCTTAAGATTTGCATTAGAGTATGTTTTACTATAATAATTATTCTGATGTTGGCTGTACTGGGATTGCTCGCTGCACTTTACACATTACCGAGTACAAGCCAGGCAACATAGAGAAGCCTCCTTAAAGGGGACAGGCTTTTTGATGAGGCAGGTCTTACAAAGAGATTAAGCTCCTTAGCTGGAATGTAGGCTACTGCAACCTTGGTGCTACTGCTGACTTTTTCTGATGGATGGAGGGCACAAAGGTGGTAAGCCAGACTAAGGAAGAGATGAATGTAAACGTAAGCAAGATAACACAAGAATTAAGAGATGAAGGCGCTGATATTACCTCACTTCAGGAAGTAGATAGAAAGTCATACCGCAGCTACAATGTAGATGAAGAAGATGTTATTTCAGGTATGTTTCCGGATAGGCTGTCCTTCGTTTGCTATATAACCACAAGGCCTTATTTATACCTTACCCTATTCCGCCACTTAGGAATGTGAGCGGCAGGACTTATGTCGCTTAGTGGGCTTAAGGTTGAAAGTGCTGGAGAGGATAAGTCTGCCTAGTCCGTTTAAGTGGCCTGGCAGTACCCTGCAATCTCAAAAAGATGCCTTCTCGCCCTAAGGCTTCCTATAAGCGGAAGTGAAAAGAAGCTGGTTGTCATCAATCTTCATCTTGAGGCCTATGATGATGGGGCCGGCAGGGAGGCTCAGAACAAGTATCTTATTGAGACTATGAAAAAGAGTATGAGGCTGGCAACTGCGTAGTAGCCGGTGGAGACTTTAATCAGACATTTTCCGGAGTAGATGTAGGCAAGTACGAAGTAGGCGCCACAGGAGTATGGAAGCAGGGCTTGTTTGATACAAAAGAGCTAAGAGATGACTTTAGCCCCTATATGGATGCTTCCACACCTACCTGCCGCTCTCTTGACAGAGCCTATGATAAAATGACAAAAATTTCCAGTTTTATGTAATAGACGGGTTTCATTGTTTCTAATAATGTGGAGGTCATATCTCATAAAAACATTGGGGCTGGTTTCGAGAATTCAGACCACAACCCTGTGGAAAATGGTAATAAAAGCTAAAAGTGATATCACAAAGCACAGATGGGATTTGATACAAAATATAGACCACAGAATCAAAAATAGTTTCTGCGGTCTTTTTGCTATCTTACGATATCGCCATAGCACTCAGGCCTTCTGTCTCTCATAAGTCCTCATTCATGCCTTGCCGTATTTATTTCATCCAGGTCAAAAGCTGTGTACAAGCACAGTTTCACTTGTCCTCATCGGCGCTTTCACCAGCTCGCCTGTCATATCGGTAATAAAAGATGAACCATAAAAGGTAAGTGATGAGGTCTGATTGTTGTTAGCACTCACAAGGGGTAACGTTTTCTGTGCCTATCCTGTTGGCGGCGCCACAGGGATGATATTGGCAGCAGAATGTCCCCGCATGGTTCTCCTCCAGTGCCCACAGCTGTCTGTATTAAGCACAGGCTCAGAGCCGATTGCAGTAGGATAGAGGATGATTTCTGCTCCATTTACTGTAAGGCTTCTTGCGGTTTCAGGGAACCACTGGTCCCAGCATATACCTACTCCAACCCTGCCTACTGAGGTATCAAAGACCTTAAAGCCGGTGTTTCCCGGTGTAAAATAGAATTTTTCCTGATAGAAGTGGTCATCAGGTATATGGGTTTTTCTGTATATACCAAGGAAGTTTCCGCTATCAAGCATGGCAACTGTGTTGTAGAGAACGTTGCCGTCCTTTTCGTATATACTTATAGGGAGCACTGTACCGGTTTTACTGCTTACATTGGTGAAATGCTTTACAGCCTCATTTTCCATTACAGGTTTTGCGAATTCATAGTAGTCGTATCTTCTCTCCTGACAGAAGTATTGCCTTTCAAAGAGTTCAGGAAGGAGGATGAGTTTAGCACCCTTGTTTACCGCCTCCATTACCAAGGCATCAGCCTTTTTGATGCTTTCTTCAGGATTTACTGAGCAGCTCATCTGAACTGCAGCCACTGTTAGTTTTCTCATTATTTATCCTTTCTGTTCTTAGCAAGAGGAACCTGTCCTGTAATGCAGTGTATGTTGCCTCCACCTACAAGTATGCACCTTGACTTGATTGGAACTATGTCTCGTCCGGGGAAAAGCTCCTTAAGCATATCCACTGCTTTACCGTCATTTTCATCGCCAAATGCCGGCACAAGCACACTTCCGTTTGTGATATAGAAGTTTACATAGCTTGCGGCAAGCCTCTCACCTACACTCCTTTCGGCCTCGCCTTCTTCAAAGTCATAGCCTTTTATATCCTCTTTGGTAACGAGTATAGGCTTTTTAGGGATAGGAAGCTTATGAACTATTAACTTACGTCCTTTGGCATCGCATTCCTCTCAAGAAGCTTTTAAGTCAGCAAGGCTCATCTCATACTGAGGATCTTTTTCATCATCTGTCCAGGCAAGGACTCACTCTCCGGGCTTTACAAAGGCACAGACGTTATCAAAGATGCTCATTGGTTTCATCGTTATATATGCCGTATGGAAGCCAGATTATCTTCTTTTGCTCCAAGATAGGTAAGAAGGACATTTTCTATCTCTGATTTAGTAGTTTAGGATTCCTGCCCTTACTTAGAAGACAGGACTCAGTTACAAGGATGGTACCTCACCGTCTGAGTGTATGGAACCACCCTCCAGTACGAAGCCTTTATTATGTAAGTCATAGTAATCATAATTATATTTTTGCAAAAATGAGGAGGCAAGGGCATCATCATTATCATAGTTAGGCAAAAGCCCGTCTACATCACCGCCCCAGGCATTAAACACCCAGTCAATCCCTCTTATCTCTGTATCGTTTATAACAAATGGTAGAGAGGTGTCTCTGCCCAGGCATCATCTGTATCTGCTATTATCACTCGATATTTCCGCCAGAGCGAAGTCATCTTCCTAAAATAATCATAAAGCTCATTACTATGTGCTTCATCACAGACTAAAAACATTTTCTCGTATTTGATGATATTTTTATTATCTTTGCAAATGCGGGCTTAGCTCTTTGCCACTGTACGGAAAGCTTCCTGCCTTGTTGGCCACACCATAATAGTTCCAAGATGCGGCTCGTATTCACCAGGCATATAAAAATCCGTCTGAAGACGGAGTAGTTGATAGTATCATAATATCTCCTTGGTTAAATCTACTTTCGGGATTATTGTACCATTTACGGATAATTATTACCAGTATAATTAAAAATAAAATAAACGGGTTATTTTTGTGATGTGATTTTGTGGAATTTACAAAATTATACGCTTAAAAAGTAAAAATGAGAATATGTATATTGTGATTTTTAAAAAGTTTTTAGATGAAAAATTAAAGGGATACTTGAATATTTAAGGGTTTTAGTGTATATTTATTAATAATGTTCGGAGGCTTGGAGGTGCAAGATGGAACTTAAGAAATTTTGACAATAGGATATGGCTGTCATTCCAACCATGCACGGTGAGGAGCAGGCTTTTTGTAAAAAGAGGCTTTTTGATCACAAACTGGGTCACAACCATAGGTAAAAACCTTTGACGAACTTGAAAAGCGGAGTCTGTAGATACTTTGAGGAGGACCTTCACGCCGCAGGACTTGCATCCGGGACCTCGGCACTGCATCTGCATATAAGCTTGCGGGTGTAGGCGAAGGTGACAGGGTGTTCTGCTCAGATTTAACTGATGCTACGGTAAAATCCTGTATCTTATGAAAAGGGAGAACAGGTATTTCATAGATAGTGATATAGAAAGCTGGAATATGAGCCCTGTGGCGCTTAGAAAGGCTTTTGAGAAATATCCTGATACAAAGTGCGTGGTTGTGGTTAACCTTTACGGGATGCCTGCAAAGCTTGACGAAATCAGAGCTATCTGCGATGAATACGGCGCTGTGCTTGTAGAAGATGCGGCAGAATCATTCGGAGCGTCATACAAGGGAAGGAAAAGACCGGCACATTTTGGACATTACAACGTAATAAGCTTCAACGGAAACAAGATAATAACCACTTCAGGTGGAGGAATGCTTATTTCTGAGGATGCAGCATCTATAGATAAGGCAAAGTTCTTAGCTACCCAGGCCAGGGAGCCCTATCCTTGGTACCAGCACGAGGAGCTTGGCTATAATTACAGGCTGTCAAACATTCTTGCCGGTATAGGCAGGGGTCAGCTGCTTCATTTGGATGAGCACAGGGAGAGAAAAAAAGAGATTTATGAGCTATACAAAGAAGGCTTAAAGAATCTGCCTGTGAAGATGAATCCGGTACTCGATGGAGCAGAGCCTAATTATTGGCTGTCTTGTCTCATTATAGATGAAGATGCGATGGCACCTCAGGACAGGAGCAGATTTAGACCGAATTATGCGGGAGACAGGAGTGGAGGAACCAATTTTTTGCTGTAAGGGAAGCAGGCTTTTTGGATGAAGCCTTAAGCCCTATAGAGCTTAGGAAGAAAGAAAAGTACAAGGGAGTGGACTTTAAGGACAAGCTTTATCTAAAAGAGTCGGGCAAGTCTCTCCGGAGGAGATTAGGGATGTGCTTGCCGCTTACAATGTAGAGAGCCGTCCTATATGGAAGCCTATGCATTTGCAGCCTTATTTTAGAGGCAGAGATTTTATTACAGATAAAGGAAGCATAAGAGAACTTGAGCTGGCTTTTACGGATGTAGGCTCGGATATATTTGACAGAGGACTATGTCTGCCTAGTGACATCAAGATGAAACGGGAGGAGCAGGAGGTCGTAATAGAAATAATCAAGAGCTGTTTTGACTAGAGAACTCATCTTACCTCATTGATGAATTTAGACTTGAATAATGAGGGTATTAGTAACTTTGAAACCTGATAATAAGTTAGAAGAGGTGATTATTATTATTAGTTATGATGGGTTTTGGAAGGTTTTAAAGGAGAGAGGGATTTCGCAGTACAAATTGATTATGCAGCATGGCGTAAGTAATTCGCAGCTTAACCACATAAGAAAAGGCGGGCATATAACCACCGCAACTATAAACAAATTGTGTAAGCTGCTTGATTGTGAAATAGGTGACATTGTCGCCTATGTGCCTGATGGTGATGAAAACCGAAGAAACAAATGAGATAAAGGGATGCAGTAGCTGCATCCCTTTTATTATGTGACAGAAGCGTAGTGTGGCAATCCTGTATCAATGGTTGTCAAATACTTCTGACAACCGCATCATCTTATAACATACTATTGAAATATGTACTTCAAAGAGTTATACTATAAGCATTGGATTTAGTGGGTATAGGGTAGATTGATACCCATATTTAGTAATGATAGAAAAGGATAAAAGATGACAGAAGAAATTTGTTATATGTGCAGAAGACCTGAAAGCAAAGCAGGGAAGCTGCTGCACCTGCCACCCAATATAACTATATGCAACGACTGCCTCAAAAGACAATCAATGCGTTTAACCTCATATCCTATGGCGGATTATTTTAATATGAATGGCTTTACTCCGGATATGTTTAACGGGGTAAATGGCGGTAATGGTGCTGATGTAAATAATAATGGGGACAATAAGGATGGTGTTGTTACTACTGCTGACAAGGATGGTGACAAACCTGTAGAAGGACAGGATGGAGATAAGAAGGACGATGGAAAGCAAAGTCCTCCTGTGTTTAGCTTTGGTTTTCATGCCCGATATGTTTGGCGGACAGAGCAATCTGAAAGAAGAAACCCAAGAAAAAGAAGCCTAAGGCAGAAATTGACTTTAACAATATCCCTGCGCCTCATATTATCAAGGAAAAGCTTGATGAATATGTTATAGGACAGGAGCTTGCAAAAAAGCAGATATCAGTTGCAGTATACAACCACTATAAGAGAGTAGCTGCGGAGAAGAACAGAAAAGAAGAAGATATTGAGATAGAGAAGTCCAATATGCTTATGATAGGACCAACCGGAAGTGGTAAGACCTACTTGGTAAGGAATCTTGCAAGACTTCTTCAGGTACCTATAGCAATAACTGATGCCACTACTCTTACGGAAGCAGGCTACATCGGAGATGATGTGGAGAGCGTACTAAGTAAGCTTCTCGCTGATGCTGACAATGACGTGGAGGCGGCAGAGCATGGAATCGTGTTTATCGATGAGATAGATAAGATAGCTAAGAAAAAGAATACCCACAGCAGGGGATGTAAGTGGAGAAGCAGTGCAGCAGGGACTATTAAAGCTCCTTGAGGGCTCTGAGGTAGAGATACCTGTGGGCGCAACAAGTAAAAATGCAATGGTTCCTATGGCAACAATCAATACAAGAAATATACTTTTTATTTGCGGTGGAGCCTTTCCCGATCTTAGCGATATAGTAAAGGCAAGGTTAAATAAGCAGGCGGCCATAGGCTTTAAGGCTGACCTAAAGGATAAGTATGACAAAGAGGAAAATATCTTAAGCAAGGTGACTACGGATGACCTAAGGAAGTATGGTATGATACCTGAGTTCCTTGGAAGGCTTCCTATTGTATTTGCAGTGGATGAGCTGAATAAGGATATGCTTATCAGAGTGCTGTCAGAACCAAAGAATGCTATACTTAAGCAGTATGAAAAACTTCTTGAACTGGATGAGGTTAAGCTTGAATTTTCTGAAGATGCCAAAGAGATTATAGCTGAGAGGGCGCTTGAGAGAAAGACAGGAGCAAGAGCGCTTAGAGCCATTATAGAAGAGTTTATGCTTGACATTATGTATGAAATACCAAAGGACAACAATATAGGGCAAGGTTACTATAACAAGGGACTATATCGAAGGAAAGGGAAGCCCTGTTATAGAGGTTAGAACTTAATTAATCCATTAAATCTGAAAAAAGTTTTAAAAATGTTTGATTTTTTTGGCAAAATGTAAACCGAAATGTAACCGTTATTGCTTATAATAGGGGAATAGGCAGAGGAGGTATTTATGAGCGGCGTAGGCACCAAGAGAATTCATTTTTTTCCGAAGAATTTAGAACAAGCATAATAGCTGTTGACGAGTATGACAGTGTTAATTTTGTGGAAAAGCTTTACAATCCTTTCCTGAAGCAAAGTGTAGAGGTTAAAAGTTTTCAGCATCTTATAAAAAGAAATTGATACACTTATGGATGAAATAGGATGTCCAATGAGTGGAATGGAGAAGAGAAGCTTTTAAGAAAAGGACTCAGTCCGATGAGAGGGAGACCCATATATCTGAAAAGGAACAGGTTCCAAGAGGAAAGGCTGCGACATTTGCCATCAGGATTCAGTACAGGAATAACGCAAGCTGGCAGGGAACAATCAAGTGGATTGAAGGAGAGGCCGAAGAGTGCTTTTTAGAAGCATGTTAGAGCTTTTTGGCCCTTGACAGTGCGCTTGAAAGGGATTAGATATTGTTATAAGTATTGTCTTGTAATTTGTAAAATTATGTGATATACTCATAGAGTTGTTTATATTAATAGATTGGCAAAATCCAATCAACAAAGTGAGGAAGGTGAATAATATGAGAGAAGGTATCCATCCAGAATACCATGAGTGTAAGGTAACATGCAACTGTGGAAACGAGTTCACTACAGGTTCAACAAAGGATTCTATCCACGTTGAAGTTTGTTCAAAGTGTCATCCGTTCTACACAGGACAGCAGAGAGCTGCAGCTGCCCGTGGAGCTATTGATAAGTTCAATCGTAGATACGGCATTAAGCAGGACTAATAAAAACAGAATAAGAACGAGACTGTCGCAGAGACGAAGGCGTCAACATAACATATTGTTATGGAAGGACGGAATCACAAATGCGATGGTCTTATTTTTTTAGGAGGAAGTATGAAGGGTTCGGGGATGAGCGGATTAGCTGTTCTTGAAGGCATATTGGTAAAGAACAGAAGCAAATATGCACTTGCAGTCCGTAAGCCTGATGATGATATTGAGGTTCTGACCGGTAGGGTTGATGACATAACAGAGAAAAATACTGCCTTTTCGCTGCCTTTTATTAGAGGGATAGTAAGCCTTGTGGAGACGATATGCCTGATAGTTAAGAATTTCTCGGTATCAGAGAAATTCTATGACAAAGAAGAAGGTGGAAAGATTGACAGTAGGGAAACTAAGGAGCTTTTAACAGTCATTGCTGTTATTTCGCTTGCTATAGGGCTTTTCTTTGCACTGCCCTACGGCATTTCACTTTCGTTTTATAATGTTATAAACTCAGATATTGCCCTTACCTTTATTGAGGGAATAATGAGGCTTGTACTCCTGGTACTATATATATTTGGAATATCGATGCTCCGGAGATTAAAAGGGTGTACATGATACCTTGGAGCCTTGCATAAAGCAATGAACTGTGTAGATAAGGGGCTGCCTCTTACTCTCAGTAATGTAAAGAAAATGAACAGAAGAAACTACAGGTGTGCAGCTACATTTTTGGCGGTAGTCATAGCACTTAGCATACTTGTTTTTATGTTTGTAAGAATAGATAATATTGTGCTTAGAATAGTAATCAGGCTTCTACAGTACCTATTGTAGCAGGTCTTACTTATGAAATTATGGAGATTGCGGCAAGGGGGAAAAATAGTCTGGCAGATATACTTAACCTGCCTGCTATGCTCATACAGAGTGTGATTACAGCTGAGCCTGAAGATGAGATGATAGAAGTAGCCATTGAATCAGTGTCAGTTGTTGCTGAGAGTAAGGAAGAGGTAAAAGAAGAAGCAGACGTCCTTAGAGAGCTTTATAAGCCTTTAAGAGCTGAAAAAGCCGGAATCAAGAGAGTAAGCAAGGATAAAGCATATAGAACAGGGCAGCCTTCAGAGACGAAGAAGGATAAGAAGAGTGCAGGAGTGTCTCAAAAAGAAGGTGGCAAGACTGTAGGTGAAGTAAATTCTGAAAAGAAAAACGATACTGATATTAGCCTTGCTGAAAGGGCAAAGCAGTCACTGGATGTTAAAGAAGGAGTTAAGACAGTAAAAAAATATCTGAGGATGAGGATGATGAGATACTAAATGCTTTAAACCATTTTTTTCAATAGCAAGAAGGAAGAGGAAAAAAAGCGTGGAAAGAGGAAAAATGGATAAAGTGGAATATAGCCTAAAAGGGCTGCTTGCAGACGGCGCCAAAATGCTTACACAGGCAGGAATAGATGAGGCAGAGCTTGATGCCGGATATATATTAGAGTATATTACCGGTCTTAACAGTGCACAGTATTTCATACATTCAGAAGATATAATAGAGAAAAACAAGGCGGAGGAATTCTTTAGGCTTATAGAAAGAAGGAGCAAAAGAATCCCTCTTTCTTACGTGATTGGGACAAGAGATTTCTTTGGACTTACCTTTAAGGTAGATGAAAATGTACTGATACCTGAGCAGGAAACCGAGCTTTTGGTGGAAGAGGTAATAAAGCATTCTGAGGGGAAATCCGTACTTGATATGTGTACAGGGTCAGGCTGTATAGCAATATCTATAGCATTATTTGGTAAGCCATCTAAGGTGGCAGCCTCTGATATTTCTCACAAAGCCCTTGAAGTGGCAAGAGAAAATGCCAAGAGCCTCAAGGCAGGTGAGATTAGTTTTATACAGGGGGATATGTTTGAAAATGTCACAGATAAGTTTGATATAATAGTATCAAACCCTCCCTACATTGAAACCGGGGAAATAGATGAACTTATGCCGGAAGTAAGGGATTATATACCAAGACTTGCTCTTGACGGTGATATTGATGGGTTAAAAATTCTACAGAATTATCAGCAAAGAGGCTGTAAAAATTAAATAAAAAAATGGTAGAATTTTCTACGAAATAGGATATAATCAAAGTAGAGCCGTAGCCTCTATCTTACTTGAAAATGGTTTTACAGATGTAAAGATAATGAAGGATTATTCAGGTCTTGATAGGATAGTTATGGCAAAATTGAGCGAAAAACTATAGGAGGCTGCTCATGAAATATAGAATAGAGAGAGACTCTATGGGCGAGGTAAATGTTCCGGAGAAGGCTCTGTGGGGAGCACAGACGGAGCGTTCACATAATAATTTTAACATAGGTACGGGAGACTATGCCCCTTCCTGTAATCAGGGCATTTGCTATACTTAAGAAGGCTGCTGCAGAGGTCAATCTTGAACTTGGAAAACTCCCGCTTGACAAGTGCGAGCTTATAAGAAAGGCCTGCGATGAGATATACAAGGGAAAGCACGATAAAGAATTCCCGCTTAAGGTGTGGCAGACAGGCTCAGGCACACAGAGCAATATGAATGTTAACGAAGTAATAACCGGCAGGGGCAACATGCTTGCAGGCAAGAGGATACTTCATCCTAATGATGATGTAAATATGTCGCAGAGCTCCAATGATACCTTTCCTACAGCTATGCATATAGCAGCGGTAATGGAGATAAAAAGGGTACTCTTACCTGCCATAGAGAAACTCATACTTACATTTGAGAAGCTTGAAAAGGAAAATGATGACATAGTTAAGAGTGGAAGGACTCATCTACAGGATGCGACTCCAATCAAGTTTTCTCAGGAAATAAGCGGCTGGAGATTTATGCTTATTAACAGCCTTGGACAGATAAAGGCTTCTATGCAGGGCATATATAAGCTGGCTCTTGGCGGAACTGCTGTGGGAACCGGGATAAATGCACCCAAGAACTTTTGACAGGCAGGTGGCAAAGAAGATAGCAGAACTTACAGATGAGCCATTTTATAACAGATGAGAATAAGTTCCACGCACTAACTTCAAAGGATGCACTTGTTACCTGTCATGGTGCAATCAAGGGACTTGCAGCCAACATGATGAAGATAGCCAATGATGTGAGATGGCTCGCATCAGGACCAAGGCTTGGTCTTTGTGAGATATTCATTCCTGAAAATGAACCGGGAAGCTCTATTATGCCGGGCAAGGTAAACCCAACGCAGTGCGAAGCAGTGACCATGGTGGCTGTCCAGGTGATGGGCAATGATGTGGCGGTAGGCATGGCGGCATCTCAGGGAAACTTTTGAGCTAAAATGTATTTATGCCTGTGCTCATATACAACTTCTTGCAGTCTGTGAGACTTCTTGGAGATGCAATAGGCTCATTTAACGATAACTGTGCTATGGGGATTAGAGCCAACCGCGAGAAAATGCGTGATAATCTGCACAATTCTCTTATGCTTGTTACCTGCATTTCCCCTTATGTGGGCTATGATAATGCTGCTGCTGTCGCAAAGAAAGCATATAAGGAGGGGATTAGCCTAAAGAAGGCCTGCCTTGACTTAGGCTTTATGGATGAAGAGAGCTTTGATGAGGTATTTAAGCCTCGAAGAGCTGGTATGAAATAGATATGAATGTAAGAAGCAATCCTGTATTAATGGGTGTCCAATACTATGACACCCACATCACATGATAAATATGTAAAAAGGAGGAAGTTATGGATTACGGAAAGGTTTCACTTGAAAAAGATGCACAGTGGAAGGGAAAGATAGAGATAAAGGTAAGAGCGGCAGTTGACAATGCAGAGGCACTAAGCCTTGCCTATACGCTGGGAGTAGCTGCTCCTTGTCTTGAGATACAAAAAGGATGTAGACAAGTCATATGAGCTTACAAGAAGATGGAATACTGTTGCTGTAGTGACTGATGGAACTGCAGTTTTAGGTCTTGGTGACATTGGCCCTGAGGCAGGTATGCCTGTTATGGAAGGAAAATGTGCACTTTTTAAGGCTTTTGGAGACGTAGATGCCATACCTCTTTGTGTAAGAAGCAAGGATGTGGATGAGATAGTAAGAACTGTTGAACTGCTTGCAGGCTCATTTGGCGGTGTGAACCTTGAGGATATATCTGCACCAAGATGCTTTTGAGATAGAGGAGAAGCTTAAGAAGTGTACAGACATTCCTATCTTCCACGATGACCAAGATGGAACAGCTGTTGTTACCCTTGCAGGAGTCTTAAATGCGCTTAAGATTGTTGGAAAGAATATAGAAGATGTTAAGATTGTCACCTCGGGAGCAGGAGCTGCCGGTATTGCTATAATAAAGCTTTTTGATGGCAATGGGACTTAAAAATGTAATAATGACAGACAGAAAAGGTGCTATTTATAAGGGAAGAGAAGATTTGAACCCTATAAAAGAAGAGATGGCAGATATAACAAATTTTAAAATGGAAAAAGGAAGTCTTGAGGAAGTGATAAAAGGTGCCGATATATTTATCGGGGTGTCTGCTCCGGGAAACTCTTACAGGAGAAATGGTAAGAAGTATGGCAAAAGATGCTGTTATATTCGCCTGTGCCAACCCTGTACCTGAGATATTTCCTGATGAAGCAAAAGAAGCAGGAGCCAGGGTGGTTTCCACTGGACGTTCAGATTTTCCTAACCAGGTAAACAATGTGCTTTGTTTCCCAGGCATCTTTAGAGGGAGCTCTTGATGTAAGAGCAAGCGAGATAAATGATGAGATGAAGATTGCGGCTGCAAAGGCTATAGCAGGACTGGTTTCAGATGATGAATTAAATGAAGACTACATTCTACCAAAGGCATTTGATGCCAGGGTAAAGGATGCAGTTGCAAAGGCTGTCTCTGAGGCTGCAAAGAGTACAGGGGTTGCAAGATTGTAGGCATTACGGTTATAATACAAGGATGCAACTGTACTTAGATTATTTACATTTAGGAAGGAAAATTGATGTTTGAAAGTATTGAAACCCTCGCAGGAAGGTATAAGGAAGTAACGGATGAATTAGCTTCAGGTGTGGCTGCATCTGATCCAAATAAGTTTAGAAGTCTTATGAAGGAACAGTCAGACCTACAGCCTATCGTGGAGAAATTCAATGAATATAAGGCAAATAATAAGCAGATAGAGGATTGCCTCAAGATGATATCTGAAGAGAGCGATCCTGAGCTAAAAGAACTTGCAAGAGAAGAGCTTGCCCAGGCGAAGGCTTTGGTGCCTGAATTTGAAAAGGAACTCAAGGTTCTTTTGCTTCCAAAGGATAAGAACGATGATAAGAATGTAATAGTTGAAATCCGTGCGGGTACAGGCGGAGATGAAGCGGCTATATTTGCTTCAGAACTTTACCGTATGTACTGCAAATACGCAGAGAATAACCACTGGAAGCCTGAGATACTAAGCTTCAATGAAAACGGTCTTGGAGGCTTTAAGGAAGTTACTTTTCTTATCAATGGTAAGGGAGCTTTTTCAAAGCTTAAATACGAAAGCGGAACCCACAGAGTACAGAGAGTTCCGGTGACAGAGTCTCAACGGTAAGCTGCAGACATCTGCAGCAACGGTGGCTATATTACCGGAGGCAGAAGAGGTTGACGTAAACATTGACCCTAATGATATCAAGTTTGATGTATTTAGGGCTTCAGGTAACGGTGGACAGTGTGTCAATACCACCGATTCAGCTGTTCGTTTGACACATATTCCTACAGGGATAGTTATATCCTGCCAGGATGAGAAGTCACAGCTTAAGAACAAAGACAAAGCAATGAAGGTACTCCGTTCAAGACTCTATGAGCTTGAATGTGAGAAGGCACATGCCGAAGAGGCTGCCAACAGAAAGAGCCAGGTGGGAAGCGGTGACAGGTCTGAGAAGATTCGTACCTACAATTTCCCACAGGGAAGGGTTACAGACCATAGAATTAAATTTACGACACATAATATAGATGGGGTTATGGGTGGAGATTTAACGGAAATTATCGAAAATCTTATAGTAGCAGATCAGACTGAAAAACTTGCAGCGATGGGTGAAATGTAAACTATAACTTAGCAAGGGAGTGCGAAGATGATTAGTGAAAGGAAGCAGCTTATAGATAATACTTCCTCCATTACTGAATATTTAGGAAATTGGCTTTGGAATGCACTTGATTTGGAAAACACAGAACTAAATGCCGGTGAAATGTTAAAGTTTCTAGGTGAATTGTGTAAGTGTGAACGAGCCTATGTATTTGAGATTGATTACAGTAATGAAACGATAAGTAATACTTATGAGTGGTGTGCAAAAGGAATTACGCCACAAATTGAAATGCTCCAGAATGAAAGCATACAAATTGTTGATTTCTGGCTGGACTTATTTAGGCAAAATAAGAATGTAATTATACCTGACGTTGAGGCAATTAAGACTGATGCCCCATCTACTTATGCTGTCCTAAAGCCACAGGATGTAAAGTCACTTGTGGCTGTCCCTATATATTTAGGAAATGATGTGGTAGGATTCTTAGGTGTGGACAATCCTGAGAAGCTTGATGAGGATGAGATAATTCCTATACTTAAGAAAATAAGTTCACTTTTTTCATTTATAGTCAAGCACAGAAATGCCGAGAAAAAGATAACTTTTGATAAATACTATGATCCTCTTACATTAGCATATAATAGAGAAGCTTTTGAGGAGGACTTTAAGAAGCTTGACGGATGTAGGCAGTTAGGCATAGTATCGTGTGACCTTTCTGAACTGGAAACAACTAATGATGAGCGTGGATATCAGGAAGGCAATATCTTGTTATGCCGCTTAAATGCTCTTCTTGGTGAGGTATTTGCAGGGTATAAGATATACAGGGTAACAGGTAACCGTTTTCTGGTTGTTTGTCCTAATATAGATAGTGCTTATTTTGACAAGCTGATAAAGAATCTTGAAGGTGAAATAAATAACAAACATATACCGCTAGTCTTTGGTTCTTACTGGTCTAATGAGAATCCTCTCGTGCCGGTAGAGGTAAGAGCTGTTGCGGAAAGTGTGCTATACAAGAATAAAGCAATATATTTTAGTAAGCCTGATCCTGTAACGGGAAGAACCCGTGACAGGAGAATGATGAGTTTAGATAACTTCGTAGATCATTTTAATGACAGCAGAAACAGTATGTTGTATAGATTTATTGAAAACAACTACTTTAGTCTGGACGTGTTTTTCAAGGCTCTTGAGCTTGGCGACAGCCACCCCTACTTTGGTGACCTTCAGAAAAATGCCTGGTTTATATCAGACACTATAAAGGAAAAATGGGGCTTTGAGAACAACATAGTGCATGATCTTCCTGAGGAGTGGAAGCAGTTTATAACACATGAGAAAGATCGTGAATTCTACGAAAAAGATTTTAGTGAATTTATAAAGCAGAAAAGAGACGTATATGACCTTATATACCGTGTTGTAGACAAATATGGCGAGGAGGTCTGGGTACGTTGTGCGGGATACATTAAGTGGGATAAAGAAAGGGAGAAGCCACTGTTTTACAGTGGTAATGTATCGATACTTAGCAATGCCTTTGAAACTTGTCCCTATAACTAACTTCCAGAAAGAAAAAGCTGCTGTACGCGACATCAGTAGTCTGTTTTTTAAGGGAGACAAGTCTTCCTGTCTGTGCTTCCGCCTAAATGGATTTGGTGAGATTAATGAATTAAGGGGAAGGTCAACCGGTGATAACCTTATAAAGGATATTGCTACAGAGCTTCTTGCAAGCTTTGATGATAGGATCAAGTTTTACAGACTTGATGGATTGCGCTTTATGGCAGTGATTGCAGGCAATGCCGATTATACCCTTGATGAATGTTCAAAGAAAATAAAGAAGATTATATCCGACTCTTATGCTGAGTATAACCTTCCTATCCGTTATCCTTGCGCTGTGGGCATTCTCGGCGAACTAAACACTGATATGTCAGCCATAGAGATTATTACTGATGTAATGAGTGTACTTGACATAGCAAAGCACAAGCCTGAAGAGGATATCATTTATACAGAAAAGACCATGAGTTCGCATCGTGAACAAAAGCAGATGCTGCTTGATATAAGTAAGGACGTAGCAAATGACATGAACAACTTCAGGGTTGTGATGCAGCCGATAGTGTCAGCAGAGACTCACAGACTGATAGGTGGCGAGCTTCTGCTTCGTTGGAGCTACATGGGACAGAATGTATCTCCTATGGTATTTGTGCCTATACTTGAAGAGAATAACCTTATGTCCACTGTAGGGAAATGGGTGTTTAAGCAGGCGGCAAAGATTAGTAAGAGGATATGTGCCTACATTCCTGAATTTACTTTGGACTTCAATGTCAGCTACTACCAGATAAAGGATGAGACTTTGCTGCCATATATGAAGCAGCTTTTAGAGGACTATGAAATGGATGGCTCACGTCTTGTACTTGAACTTACGGAAACCCATTATCATGATGATCCTATTAAGCTGTTGAAGTTCATTGAAAGCTGTAAGGATATGAATATGATGATGGCAATTGATGACTTTGGAGTGGGATATTCCTCCCTTGAGATGCTCCTTAAGTATCCTGCCAATATAGTAAAGCTTGACCGCTCACTTATGAAGAAGATGTCGGATTCGTCTGACAGTAAGGTCTTCATATCTACCATTGTGTCTGCCTGTCATAACTTTGATAAGATGGTATGTGTGGAAGGAGTGGAGACAGAAAAAGAGCTTAATATCGTTACGGAAGCGGGTTGTGATTCCGTGCAGGGCTATTATTTCTATAAACCAATGGAAATCCCTGATGTCTACAAGCTTTTTGCGACAATTTAATAAACAAAAGCTATAATGAACCACTGATTAAGCAGATGTATTCTACATCCTGTAGAGATCGGTGGTTTTTGTATAAAAATATCTTTATTTAGGTGATATAAAGGCTTTAAAATATTGAAAAGTCATAAAAATAAGATATAAAAAGTTATTGAAAAGTCATAGAATTTATGCAATAATATTATTGAAAAGTCATAAAATTATGGCTTAAAAATGCATTGAAAAGTCAGAATGGAGATGAAAAATATGTTGATTAGAAAGATTGAAAGCCTGATTAGAGAGCACTCTACAAAGCACTTCTAATAAGGTTTTACTTATTGATGGAGCCAGACAGGTAGGAAAAACCTATATTATCCGTTATGTAGGAGAAGAGCTGTATAAAAATTTCATTGAGATCAACATGATTGAAGATTCGCTTAAGGATAGACTTTTTGAAAGAGTAAAAACTGTTGAGGATTTTTATTTTCAAGTCAGTATGCTAGCAGGAAATAAGATGGGACAAAAAGAAGACACTCTTATTTTTATTGACGAGATACAGGCATATCCCACTCTACTAACCCTACTTAAGTTCTTATCGCAGGATGGCAGGTTTACATTTATAGCAAGTGGTTCATTGTTAGGAGTTACCTTTTTCGCAGACGACTTCCATACCTATGGGTAGCATAAGAAAGGTAAGAATGTTTCCGCTTGATTTTGAAGAATTTTTATATGCCAATGGATTTAATGAAATGACCATATCATTTCTGCGTAAAAAATATGAGAATGAAGAGGCACTTGATGAAGCCACTCATAATAAGATTATGGAATTATTTCGTAAATATCTACTGGTAGGAGGACTTCGGAGGCAGTAAATTCGTATATACAAAACCCCAATATTGTGCTTGTGCGTGAGATTCAAAATGAAATTAGGGAATACTATGCCGCTGATGCTTCAAAGTATGATGGAGAAAATAAGTTAAAAATACGAAGAATATACGATATAGCTTCCTTCTGAATATGGAAAAATAAAAAGAAGCGTATTGTGGCAAAAAACATTGAGAATAAAAAAGGAAAGACATTTAACGATTATAGTGATGAGTTCGAATACTTAATTAGCGCAGGGATTGCACTAAATGTTCAGGCTATATCAAATCCGAGCTTTCCGCTTGTGCAGTCAAGCAGTAAGAATCTGCTAAAGCTATACTTAAATGATGTAGGTATATTAACAAGTATTCTTTATGGAAATAATATTAGAGCAGTGTTAGATGATGAAAGAAGTATAAATCTTGGCTCGGTTTATGAAACAGTAGTTGCAAGTGAGTTAATAGCACATGGATATAAGCTGTTTTACTATGATAATAGGGACAAGGGAGAAGTAGATTATCTGATTGATGATTATGACAGCCTGTCAGTGGTGCCTGTTGAGGTAAAAATCAGGTAAAGACTATACCGTGCATAGTGCTTTTGAGTAATTTTACAAAAATGAAGCTTATAATCTTAAAAAAGGCGTATGTATTGTCAAATGAAAGAGAAATTATTAAAAAGGATAAGATTATATATGCCGATTTATTATGTAATGTTTTTTTGAAAAATTTAGCCGGTAGAAGTAATTGTGGTGAATTGAAAAAGTAACTTCTGCATCTAGGCTTCAATATTTAAATTGAAGCTCAGACTGGAACTTACTTTTTCAAAATAACAAAAATTAATTTACAGCTACAAAAATGAAGATGCAGAAAGCGGAGATAATTACTTTGTGGATATTTATCATTTTAAGGGCTGCTTTGACAAAAAGCAAGATAAAGGTAAATCCTGATGAGGTAACGGATTACAGATTTGTAGATGTGGATGATATGGAGGAACTTGAGAAGGAAGAGGATTCTTGCACTATGAAAGAGTGAGGAAGGCGCTCGCAAGTATGTAAAAGATTAGGTCGTCAAATATATGCTAAAATGATAGGATCACCATTAGTTTGAAGTGAGTTTGAAGTGAGTTTGAAGTGAGTTTGAAGTTGACTTTGAAGTGACTTTGAAGTATTATTGAAGTAGTTCAAATAAAGAGGTGACGTTATGTATTTAGATGAGATAATTGGCGATGTGAAGCTTGAAAGTGACAAGTTTGAGAGCAAGGCAAGCCTAAATAGAGAGGATGTTATCAGCTGGCTTAAAAGTATCGCAGGATTTGCCAATGCTTCCGGAGGAGATTTTTATATTGGAGTGGAGGATAAGACCAATAAGTTGATTGGTTTTTGATAGGAAGGGCGCAGATAATGAAAGGAACTACTTCAACAATCAGGTTAATGAACATTTGACACCAAGACCACAAAATGAAAAATATCCTTCATAGGATATAAAGTAAATGGTAAAGAACGCTTTATAATTAAGATAGCGATTGATGAATCGGTAGTTAAGCCTGTAATATTAAAATGTAAAAAAATATCCCTTCTATTTTTATACGACGTGACGGATTTACAAACGGTGCAACCTATGAAGAAATAATCGAAATGAGCGTTAAAAAGTAAGAAAACCCAGTATGATATATTGGTTTCTGATATAAAAATATGAATCAGATAAATTCTTGGATCTTCATAGGTTTTATAAAGAACATAATAAAGGTAAAGTTCTAAAAAGAAAAAGGCGTTACAGTCACTTGGCTTTTGTAAATGAGGAAGGGTACCTATTAAATGGTGCAGTCTTATTTTATGGATAATTATGATGGTAAGAAAACAGAAGTACAGTGCTCAGTTTTCTCAGGATTTAATAAGGGAAGTGACAGGGTTATTACAATTAACAGGTTTAATGGCAATATTACCTCGACCATTGATTATATCATTGAATTTGTGACCATGAGAATGAATCATAGTATGGTAAAAGCTTGATAATACCCGTATAAATATAGATGCATTTCCTTTAAGGGGCTTTGTTTGAGGGTGTTATAAATGCAGTTGTCCCATAGGGACTACTATCTGGATGGTACTCAAATACAGGTTGATATGTTTAAGGATCGTCTGGAAATATCTTCACCGGGTGGATTTTACAGGGGTGAGAAGCTGGGGAAAACTTATGATTTATCAGGAATTATTTCAAAAAGAAGAAACGAGTTGATTTGTGGAGTATTGGTTGCCTGCAATGTAATGGAGGCAGCAGGCACGGGGTTTGATAAGATTGTGGAGGAGTATGCATCAGCAGATGAAAAACATAAACCATATATTTACTCAAGATCGGATCATTTTACTCTAGTTCTTCCTGATTTGACTTATGATAGAGGGATTGAAAATGATGTTGTGGAAGGTTTGAGCTTTGTACCCTGTACCTGATGGAACAGACCTAGATGAAAAGGTAATAAATTTTTGTTATCTCAATGCACATAAGGTATCCGAAATAGCTGAATACTTGGGAGTAAGTGATTCAACCTATTTTAGAAAGAGAGTTCTAGGCAATCTTGAAAAGCACGGCTACCTTATGAAGAGCAAAGTTTCAAGGGCAGCATACTATAAAACGAACCCTGATATGGTTAGCGTTTAGTGAAGGTTTTTCTACCTCAAAGCCGGCAGAATGGAGGTATTATGAGAGTTAGTTATTATGCAGTTTTTAATTATGACGAATATGATAAAAGTGAAGAAAAATACGGAATATCAATTACATTTCCTGATATTCCGGAGGCAAATACTTGTGCAAGGAACTACGCTGAGGGAGCCAATATGGCACTGGATGTACTGCAGCTTTGTCTGATTGATAGTGAAATAGAAGCATATCCCACGCCGTCTTCTATAGAAAATATAAGGTTAGGCAAAAATGAGAAAGCTGTTCTTATACAATATGATACGGATAAAATTGATATTTCAAAGTTTAAATTTTTTAATGAATAAAAGCGGATTAAATAATAAAGAAGTTTACGATAGCATTAGTCATACAGTTATTTTTCCATTTCGTTATTTTTAGCAAATCAATAATAAATAAAATGTACTATTGGAAAGGAGGCAGTCCCTCCTTTTTGCTATCGCCAATTATAATTATACACTAACCGAAACTACCAATATCAAAAAGATGATGTAAACGACTGGATAGCCCTTGACAAGTTGTTATAGGAGTAATAAAAAAATAAGAAGTAAGCTCTGGCTTAAGGAGAGACAAGCTGGAACCATCAGCATATTTTATAAAAATACAACTTCAAAGTTGTATTTAAAAATCTCAACTATTTGAGATGGAATATATGGATTAATCTAAGGATTATTTTGCGAGTTAATGACATGCTTTTGTGAGAATTACGAGAAGCGAAGCTGTGGCAATCCTGTACTATAGCGTACCAAATACTTTTTGTCCCCTCATGCAAACTTATAATAAGTGAACATAGGCTATAGTGGGATTTAAAACCTGTGGATAAAAGTGGGGAAAATGTTGAAAAATCACTGGAATAGGATATATTCATTTATATAGATAATGCTCATTTGATTATTTTAAAAAAGTCTATTTAAATACAACTTTTATACTTTTAAAATTAAATTCCCTTGCTTTTACTTAGTAGACAATATTATTATGAAAAATAAAGAAATAAAGAGGTGGTTCGCTATGTCAAATGTTTTGGATAAGTCCGGAAATGACAGCCTCAAAAGTATCGTAAACTCTACAACTGGGCGCATACCCTGATTCTTAGTGGAGTGATAAAGGATGGAGAGAAGTTTCCGTCTGAACATGTACTTGAGAAAAAGTTCGGCTATTCAAGGCAAACGGTAAGGAATGCTCTAAATCAGCTTGAAAAAGAAGAACTTATTACAAGGGTCAGAGGAAGTGGCACCTTTGTTTCTTACAAAAATAAAGAAGGTGACAAAGAAAAGAAACATATAGGACTTGTTCTTAGTTACTTTTCAGATTATCTCTTTCCGCAAGTGTATGAGGGAATAAGGTCGGTACTTGAGGAGAAAGGCTATATCATAGATGTGGCAGTTACAAAAAACAGACTTAATGATGAGGCTATCTACCTGGAAGGATTTTTAAAGGCAGGGGTATCAGGACTCATAATAGAAGGTACCAAGTCAAGCTTTCCTAATCCCAATATAAGGCTTTATAAGGAAATAGAGAAAAAGGGAATACCGACAATATTCATACATAACCACTACTCCAATCAGAATTTTAGCAGTATAGAGATGTCGGACGCAGAGGCAGGTTATGAGATGACCAAATACCTTATAAAGAACGGACATAAGAGGATAGGAGGGATGTTCAAGTATGACGACATCCAGGGTCAGGAGAGATATAAAGGCTTTATAGAGTGCCTTTCAGACTATGGGGTCAAATTTGATGATGACTATATCAGATGGTATTCAACAAAGGATATGGAGGAGAAACAAAGAGATAAAATATTTGCAAAAACATTTAGAAAAGCAAAAGATTGTACAGCGATGATAATGTACAATGATGAGATAGCCTACTCTTATCTGGAGTTCTTAAAAGATAAGGGGGTATCGGTACCAAGGGACTTGTCAATGGTTTCGTTTGATGATGCGAGACTTGTAGAAAATGAAAGTCTTAAGATTTACTCTGCTGTACACCCAAAGGCTGAGCTAGGGATGACTGCGGCAAAGAAGCTTATAAAAAAATGTTAGGGGACAGTTACTGGAAGAATAAAAATTATTCCCTATAGATTTCCGGTTGTATTTAATGATGGAAATTCTGTAAGGGATATAAGGGAAAAATAATAGGAGGAAATAACGATGGAAAAAATTGTATTTTTGTGGTAGGTTCACAGGATTTATATGGAGATGAGTGCCTTAAGCAGGTGGCGGCAGACAGTAAAGATATGGCAGAATTCTTAAATGAAAAGCTAAAAGGAATAGTGGAGGTAGAGCTGCTTCCAACAGTTGAGACCTCGGAAATATGTATTCACAATCTCCGCAAGGCGTCAAATGATGATGACTGTGTAGGTGTAATCACCTGGATGCATACATTTTCACCTGCGAAAATGTGGATAAAAGGCTTGCAGGAGCTTAGAAAGCCGCTTCTCCACCTTCATACTCAGGCAAACGAGAAGCTTCCTTATGACAGCATAGATATGGACTTTATGAACCTCAATCAGGCAGCCCATGGCGATAGAGAGTATGCTTTTATTCTGGCAAGAATGGGAATCGCACACGAGGTAGCAGCAGGATTTTACAAGCATGCAAATGTAGTTGCTAAGATTAAGCGTTTTGCTGAGGTAGCAAAGGCTATAGCATTTTCAAAGAAACTGAAAGTCGCTTCCTTTGGTAACAATATGAGAGAGGTTGCAGTTACTGACGGTGACAGAGTAGAAAGCCAGATTAAATACGGCTGGGAGTGTAATTATTATGCAATTGGTGATATAGTAGATATAGCATCCAAGGTGTCAAAAGAAGAAATCGATGCCAAGATGAAGGAATATGCTGATAAATACACCATGGCTACTACAAACACAGAGGCTGTAAGTGAGCAGGCAAAGTATGAAGTAGCAATTGAGAAGTTTTTAACAAAAATAAGATAGGAGCCTTTGCGGATACCTTCCAGGATTTACACGGACTTAAGCAGCTTCCGGGACTTGCTGTACAGAATCTTATGACAAAGGGCGTTGGCTTTGGCCCAGAGGGAGACTATAAGATATCTGCTATGTCGGCTATACTTATGAAGATGGCTGAGGATAGGGAAGGTGCTACAGGCTTCATTGAGGACTACACCTACGACCTTACAGAGGGAGAAGAGCTTGAGCTTGCTTCTCATATGCTTGAGGTTCCCCCTGCATTTGCAGCCACCAAGCCTGAGATACAGGTTCATCCTCTGGGAATTGGCGGTAAGGATGATCCTGCAAGACTTGTATTTGACGGTGTTACCGGAGATGGAATTCAGGTAACAATGGTGGATATGGGAGACAGATTTAGGATTATATGCGCAGATATAGAACTTGTAAAACAGCCTAAGCCAATGCCTAAGCTTCCTGTAGCAAGGATAATGTACCGCCACAAGCCTGACTTTAATATCGGAACTTCAGCTTGGTGCTATGCAGGAGGTGCCCATCACTCAGTGGTATCTACTGCACTTACAAGGGATGATATAGCAATGTTTGCAAGGCTTACAGGCACGGAACTTATTACAATAGGAGATGACACCACAGAAGCTGACTTACAGAAGTTCTTTATGAAATAAGGAGGTCGTTATGCTAAACGAGCTTAAACAAAGAGTTTACGAAGCCAATATGCTTTTGCCAAAGTACGGCCTGGTTACCTTTACCTGGGGCAATGTATCAGGAATAGACAGGGAGAAGGGGCTTATGGTCATAAAGCCTAGCGGTGTGGAATATGATAAGCTAAGCCCTGAGGACATGGTTGTAGTTGACCTTGATGGAAACAGGGTGGAGGGCGAGCTTAACCCTTCCTCTGATACCAAAACCCACATTGAACTCTACAAGGCCTTTTCGAATATAGGTGGAATAGTGCATACTCATTCTCCTTATGCAGTAGGCTTTGCGCAGGCAGGTGAGGACATACCTTGCATGGGCACCACCCAGTGCGACTATTTCTATGGAAATATTCCTTGCATAAGGCATCTTACCAAGGAGGAGATAGAGGAGGATTACGAGAAGAATACAGGTCTTGTTATAGTAAAGACTTTTAATGAAAAAAATATCAATCCTGACTATGTTCCTGCCTGCATCTGTAAGAGCCACGGCCCGTTTTCCTGGGGAAAGACACCTTTTGAGGCTGTGCATAATGCTGTAGTTATGGAGGAGGTAGCCAAGATGGATATCTTTGCTAAGATAGTAAATCCTAAGGCGGAAAATGCTCCTGATCATTATCTGGAGAAGCATTTTTACAAGAAAAACACGGCCCAAATGCTTACTACGGGCAGAAGTGATAGAAACGGAGAATATATGGGAAATGAAGCGGTTTGCAGTGAGAAAGCCTGGCTTTATAAAAACAAGGGAAGACATCCCTTGGTATAGAGTTTGGCTCGACTAGGATAAAGGCTGTACTTGTTGATTTTAGCGGTGAAGTTCTTGGTGTTGGTTTCCATGACTGGGAGAATTCTCTTACGGATGGGATATGGACTTACCCTTTGGATGAAATCCACGCAGGGCTTAAAAAGTGCTACAGCTCTCTTAGAAAAAAATGTAGAAGAAAAGTATGGAGTTACCCTGAAAAAAATAGGATCAATGGGCGTAAGTGCGATGATGCATGGACTTATGGCATTTGATAAAGAGGGAAAAATTGCTTACCCTTTTAAGACTTGGAGAAATAGCGATACGGAGGCAGCAGCAGATGAACTGACCAGGGCTTTTGACTTTAATATACCTCTTAGATGGACTATAGCCCACATTTATCAGGCGGTTCTTGATAAGAAGGACTATGTGAAAGAGCTTGATTTTTGCTGTAACCTTAGCAGGATACATACATTTTAAGCTAACGGGAGAAAGAGTTATAGGTGTAGGTGATGCAGCCGGTATTTTCCCTATTGAGAACGGAAATTACAACGAAAAGATGGTTAAAGACTTTGAAAAGCTCGCACTGGATAAGGGTTATAATATAAAGCTTATGGAGATTCTCCCTAAGGTACTCTCTGCCGGAGACGATGGAGGATGCTTGACCTCTGACGGAGCAGCATTTCTTGATGAAAGTGGCAGCCTGGAGGCAGGAGTACCTCTTTGTCCGCCTGAGGGAGATGCAGGAACGGGAATGGTGGCTACCAACTCGGTAGCTGTAGGTACAGGAAATGTATCTGCAGGCACATCCATTTTTGCCATGCTTGTGCTTGAAAAGGGCTTATCAAAGCTTTACAGAGAGATAGATATGGTGACTACACCAGACGGGTACCCTGTAGCTATGGCACATGCTAATAACTGTACCTCAGACCTAAATGCCTGGGTGAATATATTCAGGGAATTTGCAGAGCTTTTTGGGATAAAGGCAGATATGGGCGAGCTGTATGGCAAATTATATAATGCTTCCTTAAGTGGAGATAAGGACTGTGACGGACTTCTTTCTTATGGCTATTATTCGGGAGAGGGTATAGTTCATCTGAATGAGGGCAGGCCATTATTTGCAAGAATGCCTGAGAGTAAGTTTAATCTTGCAAACTTTATGAGATCTCATCTATATGCTTCACTTGGAGCGGTTAAGATTGGGCTTGATATTCTCCTTAAGGATGAAAAGGTTAAGGTGACTAAGATTATGGGGCACGGAGGACTCTTTAAGACACCTCTGGTTGCACAAAGCTACCTTTGCAGCAGCCGTAAATGCTCCTGTTACAGTTATGGATTCGGCAGGAGAGGGAGGCCCTTGGGGAATGGCTTTACTTGCGTCTTATCTCATAAATAAGGATAACATGAGCCTTTCTGAGTATCTGGAGAGGGTTATATTTAAGGATGCGAAAGGAACGACCGTAGAGCCTGATGTTAGAGATGCAGCAGGACTTGAGGCTTATATGGAGAGGTACAAGGCAGGGGTTAGAGGTAGAGAAAAGGGGCTGTGGAAGTGTTATAAGGATAAATATGAGTCTGTGGCAGGGTGGTTGCATTTGTCACAGGCTCTTGAAAATATTGAAAAAATCATAAAAATCAGGTGTAAAAAGTTATTGAAAAGTCATGAAAATTTTTGCCTCAAAGGTTATTGAAAAGTCACAAATTCTATGCAATAATGATACTATAAAGTCATTGATAGGAGTTACTAAGTAGCATAAAACTCATTTACCTTGTGGTAAATACAAAGTTAAAAAAATAACAAACGGAGGGTATACTATGAAGATTTTTGTGGACACAGCCAATGTAGAGGACATAAGGAAAGCAAATGACATGGGGGTTATTTGCGGAGTTACTACCAATCCTTCTCTTATCGCAAAAGAAGGGAGGGATTTTAAGGAAGTAATTAAAGAGATTGCTTCCATTGTAGACGGACCAATCAGCGGAGAGGTTAAGGCTACAACCACCGATGCGGAAGGCATGATAAAAGAAGGCAGAGAGATAGCTGCTATTCACAAGAACATGGTTGTAAAGATACCTATGACAGTAGATGGTCTTAAGGCTGTTAAGGTACTTGCGGCTGAAGGCATAAAGACCAATGTAACCTTAGTATTTAGCGTCAATCAGGCTATACTTGCAGCTAATGCAGGTGCAACCTATGTGTCACCTTTTGTTGGAAGACTGGATGACATCAATCAGCCGGGTATTGACCTTATCCGCCAGATAGCTGAAGTATTTAGTATATATGGATATGAAACAGAGATAATAGCAGCATCCATCCGCAATCCAATCCATGTTACAGACTGTGCTCTTGCAGGAGCGGACATTGCAACCATACCATATAAGGTAATTGAAGGTATGACAAAGCATCCTCTTACAGACCAGGGATAGCAAAGTTCCAGGCAGACTATAAGGCTGTATTTGGTGAATAATTGACGAAAAAAATGAAGGAAATATATTTTGTTAGCACTCAATTGAAAAAGAGTGCTAACAAAACCTTGACAAAGCTTTTTAAATCAGTATTATTATATTAATCGAGCAGTTAATAGCTGTTCGATTTTTAGCTTTTCAAACGACTAAATATCAAAAATACAAATAAATATACGAGGTGATATACTATGGGAAATATTGAAAAAGGTTCATTATCAATTACTTCGGAAAATATATTTCCGATTATCAAAAAATGGCTCTACTCCGACCACGATATCTTTTTAAGAGAGTTGGTGTCAAATGCCTGTGATGCTATAACCAAGCTTAAAAAGTTGGACGGAATAGGTGAGTGGAAGGCTCCTGAGGATAATAAATACAGGGTAGATGTAATCACAGACAGCGAGGCAAAGACCATAACCGTCATTGATAACGGTATCGGTATGACTGCTGACGAGGTTAAGAAGTACATCAATCAGATAGCATTTTCAGGTGCTCAGAGCTTCCTTGAGCAGTATAAGGACAAGACAAGTGAGGAGCAGATTATAGGACATTTCGGACTTGGTTTCTACTCAGCTTTCATGGTAGCAAGAAGAGTTACTATAGATACTCTTTCATATAAAGAGGGAGAAAAGCCTGTACACTGGGTATCAGACGAGGGCATAGACTTCACTATGGAAGATGGTGACAGGACTGAGCGTGGTACCAAGATTACCCTTTACTTAAATGATGACTGCTATGAATTTGCCAATGAATACAGGGTTAAGGAAATCTTAGAGAAGTACTGTTCGTTTATGCCTGTTGAAATCTACTACACCAATGCCAATGCGGTTAAGGCTGAAAAGACTGAGGTGGTGGATGACAAGGAGGCAGAGAAGAAGGAAGAGGCCCCAAAGCCAATCAATGATATTCATCCGCTTTGGGCTAAAACATCCTAACGAAGTAAGTGAAGAGGACTATAAGGAGTTCTATAGAAAGGTATTTAGAGACTATAAAGAACCGCTTTTCTGGATTCACCTGAATATGGACTATCCTTTCAACCTCAAAGGTATCCTCTACTTCCCTAAGATTAACAACGAGTACGAGGCGGCAGAGGGTACTATTAAGCTTTACAACAACCAGGTATTTATAGCAGATAACATTAAGGAGGTCATCCCTGAGTTCCTGCTCCTCTTAAAGGGTGTAATTGACTGTCCTGATTTACCTCTCAATGTGTCCAGAAGTGCATTGCAGAATGACGGGTTTGTTAAGAAAATATCAGATTACATAACCAAGAAGGTGGCTGAGAAGCTTTCAGGGCTTTGCAAGACAGACAGGGAAAACTATGAGAAATACTGGGATGATATCAGTCCTTTCATCAAGTACGGCTGCTTAAAGGATGACAAGTTTGAGGAGAAGATGAAGGAATTCATCCTCTTTAAGGATATATACGATAAGTATGTAACCTTTGATGACTATGTAAAGACTATAGAGCCTGAAAAGGCCGAGGAAGATAAGGCTGAAGACGGAAAGGCTGAGGAAGAAAAGACAGAAGAAGAAAGGAAAGAAGACGGTGCGGAGACTGAGCCGGAGAAGCCTAAGAAGATAATCTACTATGTGACAGATGTGCGTGAGCAGAGCCAGTACATCAATATGTTTAAGGAAAATGGGCTAAATGCCGTTGTACTTGAACACAGGATAGACCAGCCTTTTATCAATGCTCTTGAGATGAAGAATGATGACCTTAAGTTTGAGCGTATCGACTCCAAGGTAAATGCTTCTGCAAAGAATGAGCTTCCTGAGGAAGAGGTAAAGGCTATGACAGAGAGCCTTTCAGAGCTTTTTAAGAAGGCACTTGATAAGGAGAAGCTTGAGGTTAAGGTTGAAAGCCTTAAGAACGAGAATGTTTCTTCTATGATAACCGTATCAGAAGAAGTTCGCAGGATGCAGGATATGATGAAGCAGTACGGCATGGGAGCTATGGGAGATTCTCCTTTTGAGATGGGAGAGGTTCTTGTGCTTAACAGCAACAATGCCCTGGTTAAGTATCTGCTTGACCATAAGGAAGAAGCTGATAATGATAAGATAAAGCTATTCTGTGAACAGCTTTACGACCTGGCAGTTATAGCGAACCGTCAGCTTTCCCCTGAGGCTATGACTAAGTTTATAGCAAGGAGTAATGAGGTGCTTAAGCTTTTGGCTGAATAAAATTTATAAATGGGCTGCCAGCCTTAATATATACCTGCAAGATATAAGGAGATGATGTTATGGATACAAATAAAGAAAGTGAAAAATTGAGCCTGTTAGAGTATATCAATGCAAATTGTGAATATGTCGATAAAAACGAACAGGAAGAAATTGAAGCTTTGAATATTGACTTTGATGATTTAACATCTTCAGACTGCGAATAGGCGGCTATAGGGCTGTTTTTCGTATTATAGGCAACGAACTCATTGTATATGTCTTTTGACATAGGTGCAAGGGGAGATATCTACAAGAAGCTGGATGTATGATGATGAGAAGAGCAATTTAATGATAGATTGTAGAAACAATGCAGGAGATTTATAAACAATGGAGGCTTATAGATATTAGCTTATCTATAAGTCTTTTGTTGACTTATCAGAGAAGGATTTATGCTGGATAATCCTGTTAATCTTGCATAAACATCACTTTTTACTGAGAAATTAAATTATAGACAAAAAAATGCCGATAATGTTATTATGGTTGCGTAATATATACAAAAAAAAGGAGAAAACCTATGAGGAAATTTAAGACAGCATTGGCGATTACTTTATGTGCAGGACTTTGTGTTAGCTCTGTGACAGGAGTTTCTGCTAAGACAATGGCTGATCCATTACTTGACAAGAAGAACCCTGACTACCAGTATCAGTTTGATGACGTCAACGTAATGAAAGCATGGAAGCTATTAAAAGAAAAAGGTTATCAAAAGGTTAAGGTCGGCGTAATAGACACAGGCGTAGATACTCACCATGAAGACCTTCAGAAGAACTTAAAAGAATATGTTCGTGTTACTAAAGGCGTAGCAAGGAAGGCTACAGATGATGCAGATATGCACGGAACCCATGTGTCAGGAATAATTGCAGCCACCTATGGCAATGGAAAGGGTGGAGCAGGTGTAGCTTCAGGCTATGACAATGACATGGTTGAGCTCTATGTTGCAAGTGTTCAGGATGACGATGGTCAGATAAATGATGTAGACCTTATAGGGGCTATAGAGTATATGAAGGAAAAGGGCGTTAAGGTAGTGAACATGAGCCTTGGCGGCTACAGCTATGATGACAACATTCACAAGGCTTTGAGGGCAGCCTATGATGCGGGTATGGTACTTATAGCTGCATCAGGAAATGAAGATACCAATAAGGACAGCTCACCTGCTGTATTTACCGAGGTTTTATCTGTCAATTCATCAGACTACTACAATGAGCCTTCATATTTTTCAAACTATGGTATGTATTCAGATATATCTGCACCGGGCTCTGCAGTGCCTAGCACAATCCCCTGGCAACAGATATGTACCATTCTCAGGTACCTCAATGGCTTCACCTGTGGTAGCAGGAGTTGCGTCACTTGTACTCTCTGCTAACAAGGACCTTACTCCTAGACAGGTATACAACATACTTTGCGGTACTGCCAACAAGTCTAAGATGGGAAGCAAGTTCTTTGACGATAAAGAGTACGGCTATGGTATTGTAGACGCTTATGCAGCGGTAAAGGCAGCATATGAGATGAAGGAGCATCCTTCAGATAAGGTAGATGGTATCTTTGTAAAGAGCAAGACACTTACTGTGCCAAAGGGCTACGAGGTAGCGGTGGAAACACTGATATCACCTTATACAAGTACAGCTGATATCACCTGGTCAAGCAGTGATGAAAAAGTGGCTACAGTTGATAAGGATGGCTATGTTAAGGGCTTAGCAGCAGGCCACACAACAGTGACTGCAAAGGCAGGGAGATAAGGAAGTAAATGTATCTGTTAATATTTCAGAAGATACAGCTCCTACCGGTATTGAAATCTTAAAAGGCAAAGAAGGTTATCTCTGTTGGCGAAATGGCAGTTCCTACTGTAAAGATAACTCCAGAGGATGCATTTGTTACAGAGTACTATGCAACAAGCAGCGACAAGAACGTTGCAGTAGCATACTCAAACTTCGGTGTAAGAGGTATTAAGCCTGGTAAGGCAACCATCACCTTAAGAACAGTAAACGGACTTGAAGAAAAAATATGAGGTTACTGTTAAGCCTGCCGTTTCAGATATCAAGATAACCAAGAAGACAGCTAAGCTTCAGGTGGGTAAGAAGTTTAAGTTTGCTGCCGAAGCGCTTGATTCATCACGCAAGACGGATGTGGCTGAAAAAAAGGCGTAGAATGGACAGTTACAGATTCAAGATATGCAAAGATTGACAAAAAGACAGGTGAGCTTACAGCCAAGAAGGCAGGTAAAGTCTTTGTTAAGGTCACATCTAAGGGACTTATAGAAGACGGAACTCACAATATGGTCAAGATACTTAAGGTAGACCTTGTAGGTAAGGCAAAAGAGATGCCTAAAAAGCCTGTCGATAAGGCAGTAAAGAAGTCTAAAAACACTGTTAAGGCAAGCCATATAGTAAGTTCTGAAGCTATGCTCAAGTCAAAGGCAAGTGATTTGATTGATACAGTTTATGCTGACTTTGCTTCAAACCGCACAAAGTATACCCCTGAGGTTTTAGATGCTGTGGTAAAGGTTAAGAAAAGAGGCACTTAAGTACATCTTAGATGCAAAATATGATACAGAGCTATTTACTGGCGGTGCTGATGAGGAAACAGAGGAAGATTCACAAGTACCTACAGGCAAGCTCGCAGACTACGCTAACCAGCTTAAGGCACTTTCCGGCTACGACATACTAAAGACAGGACCTAAGTACAACTTTGCTAAGCTTAAAGATGATGTTTACAACACTGTCAAAGAGGCTTATAAGTCTGTAGACAAGAAGGGACTTAACGAATATTATGCTCAGATTGTAGATGCGGCATACTCTAAGGCTTTAGCAGATATTAAGAAGGCAAAGAATGTGATTGAGCTCTCTATTGCGGAAGGCAAAGCCGCTGAGGCTCCTGCGCCAAATGATCTTGAGATAAAGGGTATAAGAAACATCAAAGACTATGATGCTGTGTACACAAATAACGACATCAAGGTCATGAAAAAGATACTTAAGAGACAGCTTGATTCCTATGTAAATGGTGTGCTTAAGAAGGTGGGCTATAAGAAAGACCTAAAAGGACTTCAAAAGGATCTTAAGGCCTATAAGAAAGACATTGATAATACCCTCTATGTAGGTGAGATGTTCACCAAGACAGAAAATTATATCAAAAAGATGGTTAAGAAAACCGGCGTTCCTTACGAAAAAGTATCTATAGGGGATATGAATAAGGCTAATGCAGAGATAGATAAAGTTATGTCAGGCTTTGATATAAAGAATTATTCCGCAAAGGGCTGGGACAAGGTAAAAGCTGCTTATGATGATGCAAGCGATACCTTAAACAGTGCTTGGTACAAGGGTGAGCTTTATAAATTAGGTGACAGGCTTAAAGCAAAGATTAGCAAAGTAAAGACTCTTAAAGAAGAGAAGGCGGTTAAGGCAGCCAAGGCTTCTAAAAAGAGTAATGCACCTGCTAAAAAGGCAGGTAAATAACTTAGCTAACCGGGAATAAAAGAGTTTTTAACTATATGTGGCATATTGTAAAGGCCGGTGGATGGCCTTTGCAATATGCTTATGGTGGTTTATGGGATGGATTGGAGAAGGTGATGAAGAAAGAGACATTTTACTTTGATTCGGCTGATGGGAAGCATAAGACCGCGGCCTATATTTATACTGATGAATTAGTTAAGCCTAAGGCTGTGATAGAGCTTTCACATGGCATGTGTGAATATATCGAACGTTATGAGTGGGTCGCAGACTTCTTTACAGCCAGAGGCTATATATTTGCGGGCAATGACCATTTGGGACATGGTGGTTCATCAAAGCCTTGTGAATACGGTGACTTTGATGAGGAGCATATCGAGCTTGACCTTAAAAAAATGAATGATATCTTAAGGGAAAGATATCCTCTGCTTCCAATCATACTATATGGACATAGTATGGGGAGCTTTTTTGCGAGGTGGTATGCATCAAGGTATCCGGATACTATAGACGGACTCATTTTAAGCGGTACTGCAGGTCCATCGATTAAGAACAGTGCCGGAAGGCTGCTTGCCGCATTTTTAGCCAGAACCCATAAGGAAGGCTATGTTTCTGATTTGCTCATTAAGCTTAGTTTTGGTAAGTTTATAGATGGAATCCCTGATGCCAAGACACCTTGTGACTGGATTACACATGATAGGGAACTTATAGACAAATATACCAAAGACCCTAAATGTAATTTTAATTTTACTGCAAAAGGATATCATTCCCTTCTTACTGCCCTTACGGTGGTAAGTAGAAAGGAATGGGCCAGGAGCCTGCCAAAGGATATGCCCATCCTTCTTATATCGGGGAAGGAAGACCCTGTAGGAAACTACGGTAAAGGTGTAAGAAAGGTTACTGAAATGTTAAGAAATGCCGATATTAAGGATGTGACCGAATATATTGACCCTACAGGAAGGCATGAATTGCACAATGAGGTAAACAGGGCAGATATTATGAAGGTAGTTGCTAAATGGCTTGATGAAAGATTTAGTTGATTTTGGGAGAAGATATGTCAGAACTTATTGTTAAAGCTGGGGAGACTCTGGTAAGTGCCGGGCAGTCATTTGATAAGCTGTGTATTATGAAGTCCGGTAGGATAAGGGTTTGCTGTGAGGGTGGAAGCTATGAGCTTGGCCCTGGGGATGTGGTTGGTATATGCGAAGTGCTCTCGGAAGTGCATATACTATCATATATTGTAGTGGAGGATACAAGTTTTTTTGTTTATCCGGTTACGGGTATAGAATCTATAGATTTGTTGATTAATTCCAATCCTGATATTGCAAGGATATGTATTCGCTCCTGCTTCAGGCAGATAACAAGAATCATACATTCCTACAGGACTGAGCAGGTAAGGTGCAATACTATCTATGACAACTTAACTGCCTGCTATAATCTCTACCTGCATCTTGCTGAAAAGGCAGGTGTAAAGCTTGAGCCTAATAAGGCAATAGAGCAGCTTGAGGCGTATTATAATATTGAGGATATTGATTATTGGCTGATGGGGTACTATGAAGGCCTTAATAAGATATATGCAGGGAGAAACTTCAAGGCTCTTATAGCTGAGCCGGATGTATCTATAGGAATGATTAAAAAAGGCTGTATTGATGTAAGGAAAGCAGTACATCTGATAAGCGAGGCATCAGTTTATAAGAAAAATGTTTAAGCGGCTTTTTTTATTGAAAAAGAAGGAGGGCTCTTCTATAAGCTTTTGGAAGTGTATAAGAAGATTTCTTCAGATGTATTTATTAAAAACAGCTTATTAAACAAGATGACTATTATGATAAGTGAGTCAGGCAAGGTCACGCTTAATGCCAATGATGAGCTTGCTATAAAGATAAAAGAGTGCACTGATTCATTCAAAGCCATAAAAGCTTGATAATTCTCTTACGGTAGCAATGGAAAAAGGAAAAATGAAGAAGGTGATTTGATAGAAAAGTTCTATGAGTCACTCGACACCATACTGGACTTTGCTGAGATAGTAGGACCTGAGAGAAGATTTTTTAGGATTAATATAAATAAACTAAAAAAACTAAAGGACAAAAACGCTATAGATGATGAGACTACTGCGCTTAAAAGAGATAACAGCTGAGTTTTATCAGATATATTCAGAGGTTTTTCTTTAAGAGCCTTAAGAAAGAATTAACTCCCGTAATAAGGATGTTTCTTTTACTTTGGATACATTGACGAGATACTTGCGGGAGAAGAGTATACTAAGGCTTTGTACAAGTTCTCTGAAGAGCTTAAGGAGAACGACCCTGCTGTAACCGGAGTATATACCTTCTATGACTGGCTCTTAGCTGTATATAGGGGGGAGAAGAAGCCTTGCCGTAACGAGCTTGAGGTGGATTTTTCTGACTATGTAAGGACACTTAAGTCAACCAAGAAGGTCACAAATTCCGAGGCAGAAAAGCTGATGGAGGACGGAGAAGCTAAGGTATGCTACGAGCTTGACAACATATTTAGGACTGCAAACAAGATAACCTGTGGACGCGTATCCACCTTCTGTCCGGTATTTTATGAAGACAATATCTTAAAAAGAGTTAGAAAGCTGTATGGTAAAGCCGGGTATTATAAGAAAAAATATAAATGCAATTAAGAGCGTTGACTTTTCAGCATTTTATAGGGAAACTCTGCCTATCGGTGACGGTGACCTTATGGCAAAGGAGCATATCCACGTAGAAAAGCTTCCTGACTTCATCCTTATGCCTAATGCAGGAGTAAGAGGTATAATGTGGCAGGAGATAGAAGGAAAGGTAAGAACTACACCTAGCAGGATGTTTATATCTATACTGCATATGGATGACCTTCTAAGTACCATGATCAAGATGACCGGTGAGTTCCGATGGGAGATCTGTAAGAGAGTGCAGGGAGGACGCTGGAACGATGTAACCGATCCTTCGCTTACCAGCTTGTACTGTGATTATATACAGTTTTACCGTAAAAACAGCAACCTGACTCCTGGTGCCAAGGAGAAGATAAAGATTTCACTTCAGCGTTGCCGCAACAGCTTCAAGGATATGTTTGTTCAGGATTACCTCACCTACATCCTATATGAAGGCAAAGGCTCTCCAAGGCTTAACAAGGTTGCAAGACGGATACTTTTTGAATTCTGCCCTCCTGATGAGGAAGGAATAAGGCTACTTGCCAATAATCCAACCTATATGGAGCTTGTCAAACAGTGGGAAATTAAGAGAGAGCAAAAGCTGCAAAAATACGAACATCTTGAAAGAAGGCTGCTTAAGGAAACAGGAAGTATACCTCTAAGCCTGAAGATGGAGATTGACTTTGTAAAAGGAAAACAATAAGTAACAGCCACCTTGTAAATATATATACAAGGCGGCTGTTTTTTATAAGATTATATTACAGCAATTTGGTTGTCCACTGGGACAAATCCCATACATCACTTGCAAGCCCTTCATAGAATTCAGGCTCGTGGCAAACCATGATTATACTGCCCTTATAGGCTATAAGGGCTCTTTTTAGCTCGTCCTTTGCATCCACATCTAAGTGGTTGGTAGGCTCGTCAAGTACCAGGATATTACTCTTTCTGTTAATAAGCTTGCAAAGCCTTACCTTAGCCTGCTCTCCACCGCTTAATACCTTAACCATACTTTCTATGTGTTTGGTGGTAAGGCCGCATTTACTAAGGGCACTTCTTACCTCGTACTGGCTAAAGCCCGGGAACTCTTCCCAGATTTCATTGATACAGGTGTTATTTCCGTTTCCGCTCATTTCCTGCTCGAAGTAGCCCAATTTCTTGTGAATCACCGAGCCTTACCTCACCTGAAAGAGGTGGGATTAGTCCCATAATGCTCTTAAGAAGGGTAGTCTTTCCTATTCCGTTAGCACCCTCTATTACGACCTTCTGGCCTCTTTCCATATAGAGGTTCATAGGCTTACTTAGAGGGCTGTCATAGCCTATCACGAGGTCTTTTGCTTCAAGGATAACCTTGCCGCTGATATCCTGCTTCAAGGAAGTTAAATACAGGCTTTGGCTTCTCTCCGGCAAGCTCTATTATGTCCATCTTATCAAGTTTTTTTCTGCCTGGACATAGCCATATTTCTGGTGGATACCCTCGCCTTATTTCTTGCCACAAAAGTCCTTAAGGTCAGCAATTTCCTTCTGCTGTTTGTTATAGGCAGCCTCCTGCTGCGCTTCTGCATCTCATAGACCTCAAGGAAGTTGTTGTAATCACCCACATATCGCTTTAGTTCCTGATTGTCTCATGTGGTAGATGATGTTGATTACACTGTTTAAGAAAGGGATGTCATGGCTTATAAGGATGAAAGCATTTTCATATTCCTGTAAATATCTGGTAAGCCAGGCAATATGTTCTCTGTCAAGGTAGTTGGTAGGCTCATCAAGTAGGAGAATGTCAGGCTTTTTCAAGCAGGAGCTTAGCCAGAAGAACCTTGGTACGTTGGCCGCCTGAAAGCTCAGTCACATCATTATCAAGTCCTATATCACTAAGACCAAGGGCAGCAGCCACTTCCTCCACTTTTGAGTCTATCATATAGAAGTCGTGCATGAGTAAGCAAGTCCTGAATGGTACCTGTTTCCTCCATAAGCTTAGTAAGGCTCTCCTCATCGGCCTCACCCATTTCAAGATAGGCTTCGTTTAGCCTTTTTTCAAGGTCGAAAAGATAGTCAAAGGCAGACTTTAAGACGCTTCTTATAGTCATTCCCTTTGTGAGAACTGCGTGCTGATCCATATAGCCGACGTGACAGTTCTTTTGCCCATTCTATCTTGCCCTCATCAGGCATCTGCTTACCAGTAATTATATTCATAAAGGTAGACTTACCTTCGCCGTTGGCACCAACAAGCCCTATATGTTCTCCTGCCAAAAGACGGAAGGATACATCGTTAAATATCGCTCTGTCACCAAAGCCATGTGTCAAATGTTCTACATTTAATATACTCATAATACAACCTTTCAAAAAATAGTCCTAAAAGCATTTTTGCAGTAACTAAGAGCTGTGAAACTCCATAAGTCCCATACCGCGAGAGTATTAAATACCTTTTACGCCCTCATCATATAATAGACGATGAGAGGAAGATTTGCAAGAGCAAAAGTAATAAACAACCTATTGCAAGCCATAGACAATGTGGTATAATTGATTATTATAACTTAGAATAGGAGAAGGAAGTATGAACGATCAGTATTTGGAAGAGGGCATCAAATGCCTTGACACAGAGCAAAAATAAAGGGAATCAGAGTGGGGTTAATTTTTCTTTGTGGTATTTAGCTTTATTTTTGGTTTTAATCAATCCTGCACTTATAATCACTCCGATTGTGGCTATTGCCATCACCATATTTGTATTTTTCAAGGCTTAAGATTGAATATGAATACATATATGCGGATGGACAGATTGATTTTGACAGAATCAGCGGTAATGCAAAGAGAAAGACGATGCTAAGGGTGGATATTGAAAATGCTGAGGTTATAGCTCCCACCAATTCAGATTCTATAAAGGCATATAACCACAATGACAGGATAAAGGTCAAGGATTTTAGCTCATACGACAGCAATGTAAGTACATATTCAATGATTGTTAGTAAAAATGGAGAGCTCTATAAGATAATCTTTGAGCCCTCCGAAAGAATGATTAAAAGACATAAGTACAAAGCAGCCAAGAAAGGTTAAGGAGTACTAATCTTTCTGCAAAAATTAATAAATGCTTCAAAGGGCGTCATTAGCCGAATATTCTCTGAGATAGGTAAATCCTATCTCTCTTTTGATATTGGGAGGGAGAGGAATGGTAGTTAAGCTGCCGTCCTTTAGCTCCTTCTTTACAAAGTCTGTTATGACACAGGCTATTCCAAGCCCTATTTTGGCAAATTCTATGAGGAGGTCCATGCTGCTGACTTCCAGGATATGCCCTGTAAGCATCTGCCCTGTGGATAGCTCAGTTGCCCCTTTATATACTCATCTATGTAACGCCTGGATACATTGTGCTGGTCAAGGAGCATAAGATTTGCGTATTCAAATGGATTGTTTGCAGCCTCAGGATGCCTTTTTGAGGTTCTTAAGGTAATCGGGAGTGGCTACAAAGCCATCTTCAACCATCCCTATAGGCGCAAAATACAAGGTTCTCAAGCCTTCACTCTCACCTACAAGTCCTATGTCCACCTTGTGATTCTGTATAAGGTTAAGAGTCTGGTAGGTGGACTGGCAGCTTATGGATATCTTGATATGAGGATGAGAACTTGATAAACTTCTCAAGATAAGGCATGAGCACATACTTACACGGTAGTGGAGACACCTATTTTAAGGCTTCCTGTACCAAAGCTCCTTGTTCTTCTTGATGGTATCCTCTGCTTGTTTTTAGGTGCTTAAAAGGCAGCATTTGTCTGTTCATACAGCATTTTCCTGGAGTCAGTAGAGTAACTCCTTGAGCTTCTACAAAGAGCTTGGTCTCTAAGTTTTGCTCAAGCCTTGTAACAGCCAACACTAATGGCAGGCTGAGCTATGTAGAGCTCTTTCGCTGCGTGGGAGATATTCCCCGCCTCTGCAACTGTATTAAATATATGATAAAGTGAGTAGATTCTGCTCCATAGTTATTTTTCCATAGCTGTCTCCTTTTGAGTGCCTTTTTATTATACGATGTCGGTGTCAAAAGTATAAAAATTCTCTTGCAAACAAGCCCCTTTCAAATTTTTATACTTTTGACACTTGTATCACTACATAACTTCTTTTCATAGCAATTATATTTATTATGTATTTTTATTATACTATATGTCTTGCTATAATACAAGAATACTTACAACCAGAAAGGGGTATTTTATGGGAATGACAATGACTCAGAAGATTCTCATGACCACGCAGGACTTCCTAAGGTGCAGGCAGGAGAACTTATAGAAGTGAGGGCTTGACGATGGTGCTTGGTAATGATGTAACTGCGCCTGTTGCCATCAAAAGAATTGTCAAAATTTAAGGATAATAAGGCTTTTGACAAGGATAAGATTGCACTCGTTCCGGATCATTTTACTCTAATAAGGATATAAAAATCGGTAGAAAACTGCAAATGTATGCGTGACTATGCCATAAGCAATGATATAACCAACTACTTTGAGGTAGGGCTGTAAGGGATAGAGCATGCCCTTCTTCCTGAGCAGGGAGTGGTTGCAGCCGGAGACTGCATAATAGGTGCAGACTCACATACCTGTACCCTATGGTGCTTTGGGGCCTTCTCCACAGGTGTGGGAAGTACTGATATGGCAGCTGGCATGGTGACTGGCAAGAGCATGGTTTTAAAGGTGCCTTCAGCCATAAAGTTCGTGTTACCCAGGGCAAGATGAAGAAGTGGGTTAGCAGCAGGATGTCATCCTTCACATTATAGGCAAAGATAGGAGTGGACGGAGCTCTTTACAAATCTATGGAGTTTACGGAGACGGTGTGAAGAACCTGACTATGGACGATAGATTTACCATAGCCAACTATAGCGATAGAAGCAGGTGCGCAAAAGAATGGCATCTTCCCTGTGGATGAGCTTACCCTAGAGTATATAAAGGAACATTCAACAAAAGCCATACAAGGTATATGAGGCTGATGAGGATGCGCTCTATGATGTAAGTCATTGAAATAAATCTCTCTGAACCCTGAGCCTACCATAGCATTTCCACCTCCCTGAGAATACAAGGACTATAGGGTGAAACAGGAGAGGTAAAGATGAGACCAGGTGGTCATAGGTTCTTGTACCAACGGGCAGGATATCAGATATAAGGTAGTGGCAGCAGAGGTAATGAAGGATAGGAAAGATTGCGCTCGGGTATCAGGGCGATTGTCATCCCTGCTACCCAGGAGGTCTATCTTACTGCACTCAAAGAGGGACTTATCACAAGCCTTTGTACAGGCTGGCTGCATCGTAAGTACCTACCTGCGGACCATGTCTTGGAGGACATATGGGAGTGCTTTGCTGCAGGTGAGCGTGCCATATCTACAACCAACAGAAACTTTGTAGGCCGTATGGGACATACCGAAAGTGAGGGTCTACCTTGCAAGTCCCTGCAGTGGCTGCTGCAAGTGCCATTACAGGTGAAAAATAAGTTCGCCTGAAGAACTGGGATTATAGGAGGATTATGGAAGCAAGAGGATATGTTCATAAGTATGGCAATGACGTGGATACAGATGTAATTATTCCTGCAAGGTATCTTAATACCCTCAGACCCTGCACGAGCTTGCAGCAAAATGTATGATAGACATAGATGCAGACTTTTGTAAACAAGGTAAAGTCCGGAGACATAATGGTAGCAGGGGATAACTTTGGCTGCTGGCTCTTCCAGGAACACGCACCTAATAGCCATCAAGCGCATCAGGCATAGCCTGTGTGGTGGCAAAGACCTTTGCAAGGGATATTCTACAGAAATGCGATAAATATAGGGTCTTCCAATCATAGATATGCGGAGGCCGCAGAAGCAATCAATAATGGTGATGAGGTGAGATTGACTTTGATACAGGTGTAATTAAAGACCTTACCACAGGAGAGAGCTTTACAGGCCAGGCTTTCCCGGACTTTATAAAGAGATAATAAAAGCAGGGCGGTTTGATAAACTATATAAATGCTGAGAAGTAATAAGCTTTGTGTACAAGTATAAGTGAGATGTTAAGAATGATGTGTTTTATGAATACTTGGATTAGCTTTGTTAAGTAATTAAAGAGATAAGTGTGCTTAAAGATAAAAATAAATATATTATACGTATTATAGATTTTAATGGACTTATGCCGATATTAGGTGTGAGTCCTGTTTTGTTTGTAAAGAATCTTATAAACTTCACAATAAACAAAAATACAGTTACAGAATTATGAAGAGCTAATTAAAATGCTAAAATCTATCTAAGAAGCATTTTAATATAATATAACTCCGTAACCTGTTAATTTTTACTAGAAAAATGGAGAAAACTATGAAATCTAGTGAAAAGCTTACCTTTGGAAGTCTTGTACTTGTTGCAATGTTAGTTGTTAGCCTGATTAGCAGCAGTTTTTCGCAGAATGTTTTTGCAGAGACTATAACGATTACAAGTAATTTTACCGTTAAAAATGCAGAAATATACAGAGTAATAACAAAAGAACAAGAGTGGTGGGGGATATGAAGTAGTTGATAAGGGACCTATGGAAAGTGGGTTCCAATTCAAATACGATATGATTCATCAGATTCTTTACGTGTTATTTATTTTTGCTAAACCTGATCCGGGATATCTAATTACAGGTACGGAGCCTCAGGAGAGGGTAATATGTCGCTTGTATCGGAGCTTCATGATCCGGTAAAAAAGATGCAGAGAACAGAAGGTAAGGTTCCTGAAGATGTATTGACAGAATTAGAACAGAATGGATATATTATTGCTTGGGGCTACACAAAAACTAGTGGAAACAGAAGCGATATAACTAGTTCTGTAGATTGGATGTAGACCTACAGTAAACTCTAGCAATAACTAACACATCTGGGGATATTGAGCCTGGAAAGCCTATAACTATGGAGTTATTATAAGACCTGCCAGTGCTTTCCAGAGGAGCCGAGTGACAGTCGTAAATATTGGACTAGCTATACCAGAAGGTGGAGCAACAGTAACGATAGACAGTAAAGGTTATACCTGTTACGGGTATAAATAAAGAGAATGAAAACTTATATAAGGGAACTATAACATTTGTTCTAGGAGACGAGGATGCCAGTGTAAATACACATACACGGCAGTTGTAAATGCTAGTGTAGATTATAAAATGCAATTAGCTATGAATACAGGTAGTTATCATTCAAGTAGTACCTGTTACAACTACAACTTCTGATAGATGCTAAACCTGCTACAGTTAGCTTTAACCTTATAAGCGGTCCCTTCCCGTAAACTTATGTATGACCCTAAGTACAGAAAGGGCTGAGACCATAGCTCCAGAATACCACGAAAGTGGGACAAAGTGTAACTGTGAAGACCTGACATCTTTGTGTCGTCCTGGCTATGAGTTTTGGGAGGCTGGGATACCTTAGACTCACAGGGCAATGCAGTAAACCACGAGCCATCTGATACCTTCATTATGCCTGACAGGGTAACAGGAACCAGAAAGCTTATCGCAAGGTGGAGACCTTATCTTACAGTAGACTGTGCTAACGGAGTGCAGTGTATAGCGTTCCTTATGAGGGTAGGAAGTCTGGCTACACCTATCAGACCTTTGAAGAAGGACTATTATTTCTCAGGCTGGAAGAGTGAGACAATGGAAAGCAATATGGTGTAAGTGAAGACATCATTATGCCTGATAAACCGCTTAAGATAACTGCTACCTGGTACAACACCATATCAAGTATAATTAAGCCTGTGTGAATACACCAGTTATACCTGATGAGAAAGCAGAAGATAAAGCCTGCAAAAAGACTGTGGCTGATAACAACACAGAAAAAAGCTTCACAGGGCAAGAAGGCGAGGGCAGAGGTAGAGGCAGAGATCAGAAGAAGACTTGAGAGGTAAGTCAGAAAGAAGTCTACAGAAAGTAAGCAGAAAATAAGAAGTCTTCAGAGAGTAAGTCAGAAAGAAGACTACAGGAGGCAAGTCGAGAAAAGAAGCCTACGGAGAGCAAGCCAGAAAATAAGAAGACTTAGAGAGTAAGTCAGAGAAGAAGTCTACGGAGAGCAAGACTGAAAATGGGAAGACTTCAGAGTAAGTCAGAAGAGCTTCAGAGAAGCAATTCAGAGAGACCTCGAGAGCAAGACTGAAAATGAGAAGACTTCAGAGAGTAAGTCAGAGAAAGAAGACTACGGAGAGCAGAGTCAGAAAGAAGCCTCGGAGGCAAGCCAGAAAATAAGAAGACTTCGAGAGTAAGTCAGAGAAGAAGTCTACGGAGAGCAAGACTGAAAAATAAGAAGACTTCAGAGGTAAGTCAGAGAAGAAGACTTCGAGAGCAATTCAGAAAGAAGACCTCAGAGAGGCAAGACCTCAGAGAGCAAGACTGAAAATAAGAAGACTTCAGAAAGTAGAATCAGAGAAGAAATCTACAGAAAGCAAGACTGAAAATAAAGAAGGCCTCAGATGGTAAGACTGAGAACAGAGAAAACTTCAGAGAGTAAGACAGAAAACAAGAACGAAAGAATAAGAAGTCTCAAGAAGGAAAAGGCAGATACAGGTAGAAAGATATTGGCAAGACGGATGAGGGCAGGAAACAGTGCTGAGTGGTACAAAGGAGGGGCACAATAGATTCTGGTTCTGATGGCAAAAGGACGTAGCTCCTGATGAGAGCAGCTGAGAAGTCCTCAGAACAAAGAAAATTCCGTTGAGATAACGGACAAAACAAAAAGAAGAAGCTGACTGATAAGGACAGAGGCAGAAAGAAGAGGCAGAGAAGAAGAGGCAGAAAAGAAAGAGACAGAAAGGAAAAATGCTGAGTAAAGACACAAAGAAGAGAGGAAACTTCTGACGAAAGAGGAGGATACAGAAGAACTCAGATTCCAAAACCAGCAGAAGAAAGAAAGCTCTAAAAAGGAATCCAGTAAAGAATCTAATAAAGGATTCCGATAAGAAAGAAAGCTCTGGAAAGGAGTTCCAGTAAAGAATCAGTAAGAGAGAAAGCACTGATAAGGTCTCTGATAAGAAAGACGGAGCTTCTACAGAGTCTGGTAAAAGGACAATTCTTCTGCTGAATCCGGTAACAAAGGTTCTTCCTCTAATGAATCAGGCAAAAAGGCTCTTCCCTGGAGTCAGGTAAAAGAGGCGGCTCATATGCAGAATCAGGCAATATTGGCGGACAAGCTCACAGCCTGTAAAGGAAAAATGTTTCTGTAAGTGCTTCAGGAAAGGGTGGAGCAGGAATAATTGATCCAGATACAGGATTGCTAAGAGACTTTTTAAAATGGAGCCACTTCAGAAGTGAAATAAAACAAAACACGTGCATTTGGCGTGGGTCAAGACCAGGGTTTTGAGATTCTGTTATATGATGAACAGGGTGTTCCGCTTTACGGTAATAAAGCAGGTGTCTTGATTTACCGCGGTAAAGTCCTTAAGAGCAGTAACATACTTAAGAACGGTAAAATACTTAAGAATGGTAAGTTGCTTGTGGACGGTAAACTATTTACAATCGCTTCAAAGACTCTCCCGGTAACCGGAGGTAGAGTAAATGTAGAATTTTGGTTAGGCTTATCCATACTCTCTGCTCTTGGCGCATATATGCTGTTAGAAGCCAAAAGAAAGAAAGCTAAATAAGGTATCAAAACTTCATAAAATAGACCATTAGGGAGTTTACATTTTTCTAACTTTTTGTAAACCTTAGTGGTCTATTATTATTTCAGGAGACATCATTACAATACAGAAATAATTTAAATAGTTTTAGATGTGATAAACAGCTGTTTTACGATAATGAAATCCCAATAATAAAGGAGTTAATAAATGCTAAAAATAACTAATTTACGAAAATCTTTCAGGGACAAGTCTGTTTTAAAAGATGTGTCCTTTGAAGTGAATCAGGAGAAATAGTTTGCCTTTTTAGGCAACTAATGGTGCGAGGGAAGGACAACTATTATAAATTGTATATTAAAAATGATACGACCGGATTCAGGAGAGATAATGTGATGATAAGAAAATAGATAAATGTAAAAATAGTGAATATTTCAATCATCTTAAGCGCCCTGCTTGAATCCAGCTCAATGTATATGATTACTAACAGGCGTGCAGAACATCGAGTATTTTGCAGGATTGTCTAAGATAGACAGTAAAAAGCCCTGAGATAGAAAAAATGCATAGATGACTTTGAATTAAGAGAAGCCATTAATAAGCCTGTTGGAGATATTCAAAGGGGAATGCAGCAAAAAGTTGAGCTCTTATAATTGCTCTTATGCAGTCACCGAAAAGCTATTACTCTTAGACGAACCAACATTGGGGCTCGATATAAAAGAGTAAGAATGCAGTTATAGATAAGATTAAACCAATTGGTAAATGAAAAGAAAATGGCAGTAATACTTACACCACATCAGATGGAAGTAGTACAGAAGCTAAATGGCAGAGTTTTGATACTAAAAGATGGAAGCGTCAAAGTGTTTTTCAGACATAATAGAAGGAGGAAGCTTCAGGATATATAGTATCGTATGTTAAAAGATGGTAAGATAGTAGAAGAGAATTTGTTGGAAGGAAATTTCTCGGAAGTTTATGATAGCTTTCAAGATGAAGATATAGTAGAGATAGTAAAGAAAAGAAAAAATATGGAAGAAAAAGTTATGGAGGCATTAGATGAATCTAATTAAAGCAGAATTTAGAAAGACCCTTACTGAGGGCGATAAGCTATTATCCGGATTATATAGTAGGGCTCATTACGGATTTCTTTGTACTGATTATTGTAATAAATACAGAAGGAAATACTACAGAAAGGTATTTGGTTACATTCTCTGGATACTTGCAAGCGGTGTTTATATCAGAGGCTTCTATGTGCATATCTACCGAAAAAGCAGCTTGGAACTTTGCAGAATATTATGATCAAGCCTTATTCCATAGCACAAATAGTTACAGTTAAAACTATAGTGTGGTTTAGTATAAATGTGATAAAGGCCATTATAACAATGGTTGTAGCAATGATATTTTTGGCATTGATAATTTATTCAGGCTGGAGATATCTGTACATAGTAATTCTTGTCTGCATAGGAATCATCGGATTATCGTATGTACTTGCTTCTGTAACCCTTATGTTCACCAAGGTTGCTTCATTTGTAAATATTATAAGCTATGGATTTTTGTTTTATCAGGAAGTATAGTTAAAATACCTGAGTTTCCTTGCGTATACTAATCCAATATCATATAGGGGTAAAATATGCATCAGTGATATTGAAAAATGGTATATGGAGTTATGGATACAGTTATATTCCTAATAATATGCGTGGAAGTTGGCTGCTTGTGGGATACTTGGTTTTTAGATTTATGTTTAATAGATGTAAACAGTTTAAGTGGACGTATTAAATGCTTTTGTAAACAGTTAAGCATGACACTGCTTGATCGGATGTGACAGACCGGATATCCTCATAAATTTGACAAAAATCCCCCTCTATGCTATAATCTACCAGTTACCGGCATCTCTTACGGAGGATGTCTTTTTATATAGAAGGGTGGAATTATAATTTGAAGTTTTAATGAAATGGAACTTGATGAGCGTATATTAAAGGCTGTAAAGGAGCTTGGCTACGAGAGGCAACTCCTATCCAGACTGAGGCCATACCTGTAGCTATCACAGGAAGAGGATATCTTGAGCCAGGCGCAGACAGGAACAGGAAAGACAGCAGCATTTTCTATACCTATCTTAAATAATATTGAGCTCGAGCAATAAAGCATTTACAGGCCGTAGTACTTTGTCCTACCAGAGACTTGCACTTCAGGTGTGCGGAGAAATAGAAAGTTATCCAGATATATGCATGGCATCAAGCTGGTGCCTGTATATAGCGGACAGGATATAGTTAAGCAGATAAAGTCCTCAAAAGCAGGGAGCACAGATTATAGATTGGAACTCCTGGCCGTGTAATGGACCACATGCGCAGGGAAAACAGTGAAGTTTGACCGAGGTTAAGATTATGGTTCTGGATGAAGACAGATGAAATGCTTGATATGGGCTTTTAGGGATGATATAGAGACCATACTTGCAGAAGTGCCTGAAGATGAGACAGACCTTGCTTTTTCAGCTACCATGCAAAGCCAATCCTTGACATCACAAGGAAGTATCAGAAAAAGGCACAGAATATAAAGATAGCTAAAAAGAGCTTACAGTTGAGAACATAGAGCAGTATTACTTTGAAGTAAGAAGAAACTATAAGGATGAGATTCTTTCAAGACTTCTTGATATCTACAATCCTGAGTTAGGCATAGTATTCTGCAATACCAAGAAGAAGGTAGAAGAGGTTGCAGGTGAACTTCAGGGCAGGGCTACTTTGCAGAGGGACTTCACGGAGACCTTAAGCAGCAGCAGAGGGACAGGAGTAATAGGAGCTCCGTAATGGAAAGACCGAAATCCTTGTAGCTACTGGTGGCAGCAAGAGGAGCTTGATGTAAAGGGAGTTGACCTTGTTATCAACTACGATTTGCCACAGGATGAGCAGATACTATGTACATAGAATAGGAAGAACCGGAAGGCAGGTGCAAAATCAGGTCTTGCCTATCATTTGTCAGTGGTAAAGAGGTATACAAGCTTAAGGAGATTCAGCGTTACGCATACAAAGATTGAGGCTTAAGCCTGTGCCATCCCTTGATGATGTTACCAATACAGGGTGGACAGCCTCTTTAGCGAGCTTTCAGAGATTAGTGAGAATGAAGACTTAACCAAGATGACAGAGCTTATCGAGGCAGAAGGTAAATGAAGAGACTTCACCTCTCTCTGATGTGGCTGCGGCTTTCTTAAAGCTTTATCTTTCCTCTAAGGAGGTAGCAGTGATGGGGCTTCCGAGATGGATGTAGAGAGTTTAATGGCAGCAGCGAGGTGGCATCAGTGAGACTCTTCATCAATATTGGTAGAAAGACAGGGTTAAGCCTGGTGACATCCTTGGCGCAATAGCCGGCGAATCAGGCATCTCAGGCAAGCTTGTAGGAGAAAGTCCAGATGTATGACAAGTACACCTTTGGCAGAAGTCCCTACAGAAAATGGCAAGGAAGTCCTCCATGCTATGAAGGAATGCCAAGAATTAAAGGAAAGAAGATAAACATAGAGCCTGCAAACGCGAGGTAATGATATGAAGACTGGAATATGTGGATTTAAGGGAAGGAAAGATATAAAGGAAGGTATAAAAGAGGCTGCCGATGTCTATAAAAAGAGGCGGCCTTGTAGCCTCCTACAGAAACTATGTACGGCCTTGGTGCTAACGGCCTTGATGAAAACGCAGTTCAAAGATATATGAGGCAAAGGAAGGCCTTCGACAATCCTTATCCTGCATATTAGTGAATTTGATGAAATAAAGAGTATAGTAAAAGGAAATACCAAAGACTGCCATTATTCTTGCTGAGGAATTCTGGCCTGGGCCTCTTACCATGGTGCTTAAAAAGGAGAGTGACATCGTGCCTTTCAGGACTACAGGGGCTAGAGGTGTTGCAGTAAGGATGCCTTCAGAGCAGGATAGCAAGAGAGCTTATAAAGGCTTCCGGTGTGCCTATTGCGGCGCCAAGTGCCAATTCATCCGGAGCCAAGCCCTACCAAGGCTTCCCAGTACTCTATGACCTTGATGGCAAGATAGACTTGGTGATTGACGGAGGCAGTGGACACATGGGCCCTGAGTCTACAATTGTAGATGTAACAGGAGATGTACCTGTAATACTTGAGGCCGGGCTTCATTACTGAGGAAATGCTCTCTGGGGCCATAGGCAGGTAGAGATTGATGAAGTGGTTAAGAGCCTTAGCCTGATAAAGGACTTAAAGCCTAAGAGCACCCGGGTATGAAATACAGGCATTATGCGCCTAAGGGCAGGATGACCATATACAAGAGCAAGCCCGAAAGGTAGTAGAGAATAAATGAGAGCACTATCAAAAGTCTGCGGGAAAAGAAAACTGCTGTACTTGCAACTGATGAAACAAAGATGTATTATAAGGCTGATGTGGTTATATCCGTAGGCAGCAGAAGATGGAGAAAGCATTGCGCACAATCTTGACGCTCTTAGGAGGTTTGATGATGTTGGCGCAGAAGTCATTTTCTCAGAGGTTGATGAGAATAGACTGCAGCTTGCCATTATGAACAGGTTGCATAAATCTGCGGGGATATAATATCATAATGATAAAAAGAGTAAAGAATTTTTACTTTTTCCAACATCTTTTGGCTTGTAAAGCAGGAGGTAGACTGTGTACGATAGAATTATATTTGTGTGTGAGGGAAAATCATTTTCAAAGGGGCCGATGGCAGGACCATATATAGCCCTGACTGAGCATGAGAGTATTCCCGCTATATCAAGAGGGCTTGTGGTGTTGTTTTTCAGAGCCTGTCTAACGAAAAAGGCTGTGTCAGTGCTGAGGAACACGGACTTACCTGCAGCGGTGAGAGTTCTCAAAAGGACTTACAAAGGATGACATAACTGAAAATGCACTCATCACACAATGACTGATAAACAAAAAGAAACAGGCTATAGATAAAATGCAGAGATTTAGAAAACGATATATTTTTCAATAAAGGAGTTTAACGGCAGAAGAAGGAGAGGTTAAAGACCACTTATGGCGGTACTCTTGTAGATTATGAGGGTGCTATAATGAACTTCTTAGGCTGATTAAAAACTATATACAAACTTGATGAAATGGGAAATGATTACTGGAGAACAAAGTAATAGCTATTGGATGCGACCAGGCAGGTTTGCACTGAAGCAGGAGATTATTAAGCATCTGACTAAAAGGGCATTGACTTTAGAAGATTTTGGCTGCTTTTCTGAGGCTTCCTGCGACTACACTGACTATGGAAAGGCTGTAGCGAGAGGCTGTAGCAGCAGGAAAGTATGAAAAAGGACATACTAATCTATGGAACAGAGTATAGAGGCATATCCATCACAGCCAATAAAAATAAAGGGCATCAGATGTGCCCTTTGCAGTGATTGTTTTTCAGCAGAAGCTGCCAGAGGCATAATGAGTGCCAACATTCTTGCACTTGGAGGCAGGGTGAGTTGGCGTAGGACTTGCTCTAAAGATAGTTGATGCCTCTAACGATACGCCATTTCCAATGAGGAAAGGCATATAAGAAGAATCAGTAAGATAGAGAGCTGAGATATTCTTCAAGTGCATATAGGCTCCTGAAGTAAGGAGTATTCATCATTGTAGATATAATCAGGCAGGGCGTGGAAGCTGTTAAGAGCTCTTACCTCCTGCTCTTTTTGTTATGTAGTTTTCTCTACTGCCTCGGCAAATTCAGTCCAGATCAAGGATTCTTATGCTGTTGTTAGGATAAATACGCTAAATCAATGAGCAAATCGGTAAAGTTGATATTTGCCCCATTAAAGCTTAGCTCAGATATGTCGTTGTACCAGTAAAGAAGTTTACCGTCACCATCAAAGAGCTTACTTACCTTTATGCCAGGCTTTGGATAATAGGCAGAAAATCCCTGAGATGTCAGGACGGGACCTGATGGCTCTCCAGCCTGTGACTATGAGCTCGTCAGATACATAGTAAATGGTATCATTTGTTAACGATATTACTTCATCAGGGGATATAGCGTTTTCTGTTAACTATATAAGTTTGATAAAGATCAGTACTAAATTTAATCATTTTTGACCCTCACTACCTGTGTTAAAATTATATAATCTATGGTATCATTTTTAGTTAGAATAAAGTAAACCATATTTGTAGGAGAAATATATGAATATTCCAAATGAGAAAAGATGATGTGATAGGGGGTGACTGCACCATCCGCAGGCTTTACGGAACAGGCAGACCTTACAAGGAAAACTGAAAGTGCAAGGCTCAATCTCTGAGAGAGGGTGCAGAGCTTATAGAGACTGATAATGTGAGGAAATGCTACAAGGAAGAAGCGCTACAGGGAAGATTCTGATGCTGAGGAATTTCTCTCTCTTATAGAAAATAAAGATGTAAAGTACATTGTCTCAACAAGGCGGCGCGACTTCCTTATGAAATGCTTGAGTACCTCGACTATGACAAGATAAAAGGCTAATCCTAAGTGGATACAGGGGTATTCTGACAATACAGGACTTATATATCCTATTACTACTATCTGCATGATATGGCTACTGTTTATTCGGGAAATATCGGCGACTATGGGATGTCTCTCTGAAGCATAATGCAGTTAGAAACAATCTGAAGATATTAGAGGAAATGACATTGTACAAAAAGGAATTTGACCTATATGAAAATGAATACGTAAAGAAGATAACGAGGCTTTGAGGGCTACAATCTCACTGAGAAGGTAAAGTATGAGTTTGTTTCTGAGAAATAAAGCTGAGAGTTTTAGCGGAAGGCTGCTAGGAGGCTGCCTTGATGTGCTGATTATGCTTTGCTGGCACCAGGTATGACAAGACTGTTGACTTCGTAAGGAAATACAAGGAAGATGGAATAATCTGGTACCTTGAGAGCTTTTGCACTTTCATCAGCGAGGCTTCAATGTGCACTCTGGCAGTTAAAGGAAGCAGGATGGTTTGAAGGAGCTAAAGGGATTTTTATTTAGCGAGCCCTGCTTCTTTACGGAGGAGTATGAAACTGATTTTAATGAGTCAGTAAAGACTGCACTGGATGACCTAACCTGCCTATCATTACAGGCTGTGACATAGGACACAGACCACCAAGGCTCACTATGATAAATGGCATGAAGGCAGAGATTAAATTTGATGGCGAACACTTTGAAATGAGATATCCGGAGGTAAGAGGGTGAAAAAGAACTTTTTGCCAGATTATTTGAGCATTTATCTACAGTTGGAAAGCATGGGTCACTGGTTAGAAAGCATTGCTTTTAGCTGGGGCTTTACCGTCAGGGGCTATACATGATTTGTCAAAATATTCATTTGTAGAGTTTTTGGACAGGAGTTAAGTATTATCAGGAGATAAAAAGCCCTAACTTTGCTGAAAGAAGGCGAATAACGGCTATAGTTATGCCTGGCTTCATCACAAGGGAAGAAATAAGCACCATCTTGAGTACTGGATGGATTATGACCTAAGCGATGGTGCAACCATGATGGGACTGGAGATGCCTGCCTGCTATCTTGCAGAGATGTTTTGCGACAGGCTTGCGGCAAGCAAGACTTACAGGGGAGAGAGCTACAAGGACTCAGACCCTTATGAATATCTGATGCTTGTAAAAGACCATTATATAATTCATCCAAAGACCTTATCTGAGCTTGAGAAAATGATGACTATTCTTAAGGATGAGGGAGAAGAAGCTGCATTTAGCTATATCAGAAAAAGCAATATTATAAACCTGTATTTATAAAAATATAAATACAAATCATAAAGTAGAGAATACTGGACTTTCTCTTTTGAGATGTATAATTATTCTCAAGTCAGGAAAAACTAATAAACAACTCCTATATCAGTGGGTGTCAAATGTATATCGTTGACACCCACTTCGTATCAATCAAGGAGTCTGAAAAAGGAGAAAGAAATGGGTAAAAGTACAGTTCTGTGCAAGATTTTCTAGCTAAAAAGGTATTGAAATCTCATTCAAAGCGTTATGGGATTCGACGTCTTAGGCTCCAGTGGCTATGGGACTTTTTCGCATCACTTTTTGATGGGTACCATACTAAACACAATCGGCTTAAAAGCTTGGGATACCATTCTTTTCGGAGACAATATGGCCAATAGCCAGGAAATGACCGGTCCTGCCATGAGCGGTGGCAGTGCACGATGGCTCTTAAGGCTCCCTAATATGGTGGTGATTTTTCGTCCCTCATTGCCAGGCTATGCGAGCAATCAGCTTGGAGGCCCTGCCGATGCCTGGATTGCATCCTGGCTCAGTGTGGAACTAGAAACAGGTTGTATCCAAGGAAACAAAGGTGAGACATAATAGTTACTCCTGCCGTAACCATAATATCAGGAGTTAGTATAGGCACTCTTTTAGGGACCTGTGATAAACAATCTGATGAGCGGCCTTGGGAAAAACCATCATCTTGCAACCTCCCTTCAGCCATTCTGGATGAGAATAGTAATATCAGTAATTGTCGGCATAGTCCTAACCCCTGCCGATAAGCTCCGCAGCACTTGTGTATGATGCTTTCTCTTGCAGGGTCTTGCAGGCGGAGCAGCAACAGCGGGCTGTAGTGCCCAGATGATGAGGCTTTGCTGTGATGAGCTTTAAGGAAAAACAGCTGGAGCGGGCTGCTTTGCTCAGGGGCTTGGTACTTCTATGTTACAAATTCCAGAATATTCTTAAGAACTGGAAAATATGGATTCCACCTACACTCGCATCAGCGATAACGGGACCCTATTGCCACTACGATTTTTCAGATGGAGAACATGCACCTCTTGGCTCAGCATGGAGACCAGCGGACTGGTGGGACAGATAGGAACCATTACTGCTATGGGTGAGGCTGGAGCATCTGCATTTACAATCTATACAGGAATAGTGGTGGTTCACTTTTCTATTGCCTGCGCTAATAAGTCTTATATTTTGCAAAATTCTGATGGGCTGGATAAAGATGGAGATTTAAAATTAAACTTATAGAAAAATTAAATAAAAAGATTGATTGATTTGATAGAAACAATAGCACAAAATTGACAAGAATTCACTGGGGAAGGTACAATTTTGTTGTGAATATACATTTTAATACAATTCAAAAATGTATAAAATTTTCTATCAAAGGGGGATTTTAGTATGGAGTTCTTCAGTACTAAAAAAGGTTATTCACTCTGAGAATAATCGCAGGATTAGGTGCAACACTTCTTGCATTTCTTGGCAATCCTAAAAACATCAGCGTTTTCTGTATAGCCTAGCTTTATCAGAGATGCAGCCGGTGCTATGCACTTTCACAGTGCAGAGGTAGTTCGGTATGTAAGACCTGAGGGTAATGGGAATTATAGTCGGGCCTTCGTTAGTTTCATTGCTCACAAGGAATATCGTTCAACAGCAGGTTCTTCTCCTGCACTCAGATTCTTCTAGGTGTCAATAATGATGGTATGTACTCTCGTATTCCTCGGCTGCCCGCTTCGTATAGTGCTTAGAATGTCAGCAGGCGATATCAGCTCTTACGTATGGGCTTAGTGGGGTTTGTAGCGGGTATAGCTACAGGAGCCTTCTTCCTTAAGAAGGGCTTTTTCACTTGGAAGAGCTTATACAACTAAGAAAGAAAGCGGATACGCACTTCCTATAGTTGTAGCTATAATCTTTGTATTATTTATAGCAGTACCTTCACTTTTTGCCTTCAGTGAAAAGGACCTGGAAGTATCCATCACCTGTTATTGCGTCTATAGCTGTTGGTATCACTTATCGGATTTATCGCTCAGGAAAGAGCAGAATGTGCTTTGCTGGCTCAGTAAGAGACATCATCCTCTTAAGGATTTTTAGACTTATATCAGTAATAGGCGGTATTTTTCCTTGTTATGCTTATCTACAACATTGCAACAAATAACTTGCCTTTCAGCATACGGACCAATCGCCCACGCACAGACACTTTGGAACATCCTTTCAATGTATGGTGTAGGCTTTGCAGCTATTCTTCTTGGTGGCTGTCCTCTTGAGACAGCTTATGCCTGCAGGAACAGGTTCATCTGATGCTGTTATCACTGTTCTTGGTATGTTCGTTGGTGCTGCACTTGCACATAACTTTAAGCTCAGCAGCCGGTGCTGCCGCAGTATGAGATGCAGCCAGAGGAATAGAGGCATCAGCTGGCGGTCCTGGAATAAATGGTCAGATATTTGTAGTTGTTTTCCAATTATAGTATTGTTTTGTAATTGCAGCCGTTGGTCTAAAGAAGGCTGATAAATAGGAGGAAAATGAAAGAGATAGATGTAGGGAGAACTATCCTGTCCGGAGCGGTCCTATGCTCAAAAAGAGGCTCTTGAAGCAAATAAAAATGATACATATAAGATACTTGCCAATGAGGCTCATACAGTTAAAAATCTAAAGAACTTTGCTGAGACTCACTAGCAAGAAGGCAGACATCAAAAAGAGCTTGGGGGCAGAATATGAGGTAACTGTAAGCTGATGAGACGTGAAAAAGCGTTAAGTTATATGTGACTTTTTATACATACGCAGAGGCTATGGCTATGGATGCTACTGCCAGAGAGGGCCAATGTTGGCGGGAGGTTAGCATCCATACCTAGAAAACTTTCCGCAGGCTGTGAGTGGCTTGGGGAATGTGACTTGGAGCTTAGAGCCGACGTTGAGCAGCTTCTTTCCAAAGAGAGAATATTGAGTTTGAGGAAATGGCGGAATTATCACACTTGACAGAATGTGATTAATCTAGTAAGATTTCTGTCAAAGATATTCTCTTATTCAGAGTGGCGGAGGTGAAGGCTCTGTGAGCTACAGCAACCCCTGAGATATGGAAGGTGCCAACCCTGAGCAGAGTTATACTTCGAGCAATAAGAGAGTTTGATTATTTCGTCAAGTCCAATGAGGTTAATTAGAATAAGAGGTTATCGAAAGATGGCCTCTTTTCTTTATGAAACAATATCTTTACAGAAAAACTCAGTATTATGAAAAAGGAGAAACAATGGATAAGTTTATTTTTACATCAGAATCAGTTACAGAAGGACATCCTGATAAAAATTTGTGATGCAATATCGGATGCCATGCTTGATGCCTGCCTTGCAGAAGATCAATGAGCCGCGTTGCCTGCGAAACAGCTACCTGTACAGGGCTTTGTGCTTATTACGGGAGATAACCTACCAATGCTAAGGTGGACTATGCCAGGATTGCAAGAGATACAATCAAGAGATAGGCTATGATGATTCAAGGAAGGGCTTTGATGGCGAGACCTGTGCGGTACTTGTGGCAATAGACGGTCAGTCACCTGACATAGCTATGGGCGTTGATAAGGCATATGGGGTACGTGAGACAGGACATAGATGAGTCTGAGCTTTCTGCTATGGGAGCAGGAGACCGAGGGATGATGTTTGGCTATGCTTCAAATGAAGGTGATGAGCATATGCCTTATGCACTTTCTTTGGCGCATAGCTCACAAGAAGGCTTACAGAGTAAGAAAAGAATGGTACCCTTCCATATCTAAGACCTGACGGCAAGAGCCAGGTGTCTGCGGAATATGATGAGGAACGACAAGCCTGTAGGGCTTGAAGCAGTGTCGTGTCCAGCCAGCACGACGCAGAGATGGTTTAGCCAGGATAAAATCAGAAAAGACATCCGTGCAGAAGTAATAGATAAGGTTGTGAGATAAGTCAATGGTGGACGATCACGCAAAGATATATATCAATCCGACAGGACGCTTCGTAATAGGAGGTCCACATGGTGATGCGGACTTACCGGAAGAAAAGATAATAGTAGATACCTACGGTGGTGCTGCAAGGCACGGCGGCAGTGCTTTCTCCGGGAAAGATGCTACCAAGGTGAGACAGAAGCGGTGCCTGCTGTGGCAAGATATGCTAGCCAAGAATATAGTTGAAGCAGGATATGCAGACAAGGTAGAAATCCAGCTATCTTACGCTATCGGTGTGGCAGAGCCTACTTCAGTTCTTATGAACACCTTTGGTACACAGGGACAGTGAGCGAGAAAGCGTGGCAGCTGTAAGAGGTATTTGACCTTCGCCCGGCAGGGAATAATCAAGATGCTTGATCTTAGAAGACCTATATACAGGGGAACAGCTGCTTATGGACACTTCAGGAAGAACTGACATTGACCTTCCTTGGAGAAGACCGATAAGGTAGATGAGCTTAAGAAAATATTAGGAGTAAAGAGGAAGCACAGTTTTGAAAATCTCCTGTTTGTGGAACTAAGTTTTTGTATACCAATCTTCTTGACATCAAAAAGACTTCACATAAAAAGCCTGTAGCAGGGTATCAAAGTCTTTTCTTTCTTATAATTCTTAGAACAATATTTCAAAACAATTTTTAAAATCAATACAAAGTAAAATTACTAAGTACTCCACTGAAAGCAGATAGTAGTATACAGAGCTGCCCGCCAAGGAAGTGTACCTCAATGTCAAGTCCTTTTGACTGTACACTGCAACCTTTTCAGAGAGGCGATTGGCAGCAGATTCACTCACATCATTTCCATAGTAAAGGCTGATGATGCTGGAATCTCCGTCTACAAGATGGTCAAGCATCTCAAGTACAGCCCTGTCAACTGAATCACATACGGAGATAATGCCTTCATCACCTATACCCATAATGTTGCCCTGACTGATGGATTTACCGTCAGTGCTGTATCGCGGACTGCGTATGCAACCTCCTCCTGACTTAGTGTACTGCAGGGCATCAGTCATCTTTTCGGTATTTTCCTCTACATCACCGTCATTTACATAATTGATAACAGCTGATATACCCTGAGGTACAGTCTTACTTGGGATAACAGTTATATTCTTATCCTCTGTAGCTCATAGCCTGATTTGCAGCAAGGATGATGTTCTTGTTATTAGGCAGGATGAAGATATTCTCAGCATTTACCCTATATCAATTGCATTTTAAGATATCATCTGTGCTTGGATTCATTGTCTCTGTCCGCACTTCAAGCACAAAGTCAACTCAAGCCCCTTAAATATCTCACTGAGACCTGAACCAGCTGATACAGCTATAAAAGCCGATCTTTCTTTTTAGGCTCATTTGCAGCCTTTGTACAGCTTCTTTTCAGCCTCTTTTTCTCTAGTTTGCTATCTGGGTGGCATTCTCAATAACTCTTTCATGTTGCTCTTCACATATGTTGTCTATCTTCATACTCGTAAGCTGTCCGTAGGTAGAGAGCCTTCTGGATATGAAGTCCAGGTCATTGGTATGAACGTGAACCTTAACTATCTCATCATCTGCAACACTACTATACAGTCTCCAAGTCCCTCGAGATGATGCAAATCAGCCTCATCGCTTGCGAGTAGATTCTTTTTCCAGACATTATAATGAGATTCTGTACAGTAACCAAATTTGATATCCGCAGTTTCGATATCATCAGTGATTCCGGACTTTCCTGATGAAACTTGTGCGGTTGTCAATATTTGCCGTCTGCCAAGTGGAACTACTTTACCAAGGATAACATCATAAGCACCATAAGTACTTCTATAAGGCCTGCACTGCACGGGATCTACTACTCCTGCTTCTTTAAGGACGAGGAAGCAGTTCAGGGGTAGAAGCAAGAACCTTCTCCATATGTGAGGACTTCACCAAAGAATTGTAGCTATATCGTCGTCTGTTGTGCCTTCAAGCTCAAGAGCCTTATCAGCGCCACCCATAGCAACTGTGTTATAGTTCCTTCCTTTGGCTTCATTACTGCTTTATGAGCTGTTTCTGATGCTTTATCAAATGCAGAAGCAAGAACTGATACATTACATTGTCAGCATGTGCAGTAATCTCCTTGCAAAAAGCCTCTTAAAAGCTGTGAAAAGAATAACACCTGAGTTACCTCTTGCTCCTCTTGAGAGACCGCTTGGCCTATAGCCTTTGCGATACTTTCAATGGTGGGATGCTCTACCATAATTACGGCCTTTACAGCAGACATGGCTGTAAGGGTCATCATTGAGTACCAGTATCTCCGTCAGGAGACAGGGGACACATTTAGCTCATTAATTCTCTCTCTGAGACTCAGAGTCTCGCAGCACCTGCTAAGGGAACGCCTTCTTTAACAATTGTGCATCTAATCCTGGATATTGCCACTTGTCATCCTCCTGAGTCTACGACTCTTACACCTTCAGCATATGCAGAGATGTTCTTAACTTTCATTCCGGTAAATTCTTCAACCTTGTATTTTAACATTTTTTCAATAAGGTTGTCAGCAACAGCGAAATACTTACACCATGAGCTACAATTATATGGAGCTCAGCAGTAATCTCGTTATTTTCAATAGTAATTTCAACACCCTTACTGGAGATTGTCTTTCTTAAGCAGGGTAGCAAGACCGCTAATCATACTGAGTGAGGCCATACCAGCTATACCGCGAAACACTCGATGGCAGCTGAACCCGCATAGCTTGCGATAACGTCTTCGTTTATCGAAACCTCTCAATATTTTGTATTTACATATCCTTTCATAAAACCTCTTTTCCATCTGTAACACATTGATTTTTGATGTTTTGTGCATACTACAAAATTATACCCATTATGAGATAAAAATTCAAGTTTGATATCTGACTTTATGATAAATATAGTGAGTAGTAGAGTATAGCGTTTTATGCAATGTTTTGGCGAAAAGCTGCCAAGATGGGCGTTGAAGAAGCAGCTCTTGGGATTGTTGTGGATTTTTCTATAATAACAATCACACAGTATATTTAATATAAGGAGAGGATAATGTCTGAATTAGGAAACACTGATGAGAAGGCATACAAAGTATAGTTTTATAAGGGATGAGTCAATATTTCACTTGGTATAGTTATGGTAGTGGTTTCTGCTGTACGGAGCCTTTATCATAGCGGGCGGGCAGAGCTTATTAGGGACAAAAAGGAATAACTTTTTAATGGAGATGTTTAATGAAGCTAAGCCTAAGGGAAAAATTTTTCAAGAATAATTGATGCCATCTTTATGGCAGATTTTACTACCAAGAGAGTATTTGTACGGAATAGTATTATTTACCACGCTTACCCTTGTAGGACAGGAATAATGGCTGTCTTTGGTGCGGGGATATGGTTTGGGCTTTCTACGATGCTTGTCGGAGTAGTGGATTTGATATGGTGGCGAGTCAATGACTCTTACCACAAATGACCTGAAAGAACAGGGCAGTAAGGAAAGGTATTTACAGGAAAAAGACAAAGAAGCTCGAAAAGGGAAAAAAGAGGAAGGCTGAGGAAAAGGCTAGGAAGGAAGAAGAAAAGCGCCTTAAAAATGAGCGCTAAAAGCGAGGTAGAAAAAGGCACTTGGTAAGGCAGAAGAAGGTGCCGGTGAGGAATGCAGGATATAGGATAAGCAGCAAGAGATAAAATATGTCTTAAAAAGTATAAGGCTAGAAGGATCACAGAGAGTAATCATTGACTCCTGTGAATCTTTGGGACTTAAGGAAGCTCCTGCTTATATATGGGCTGACAAGGAAGAAGTATTACTTCCTCATTCTTGAGACGGAGAGCCTCTTAAGCTTGACTACCCTTGAATACAACCTTAAGCTTCATTATGAAGTCAGGGTAAAGCCAATCCTGATGCTGAGTACAAGAGTTTAGGGGTGAGCGTTGTAGCTATTGCCTTTGCACCTTTTTACCTGATTATTACCAGAAAGAACGGATACAGGAACTGCATTCTATAAGAACCTCTACAGGGCTTGGGAAGGACATCGTATTTTACCAATACCTCAGCTAAGAATGTGTTTGACATCACAGGAGCAGACTTTGAGATAAAGGATGATGTGACTGAGGATATGCGCCATGGTGAGGACTTTAAGAACGCATACAAAGCCAATATTCTCTGGAGAGATGGAGCCATTACTTCCAATGAGTACAAGAATATCATCACAGGGCTTTTAAGCAGCCTTGCGAGAGCCGATATAAGGTTTGATGACTTCAACAGAATACTCGAGCAGATGAGGGAGTATAACTTCATCACCAAGGCTTATAAGGTTTCTACATAGACTATAGGAAAAATACAGAGAGAAAGATGGCAAAATAGAATAAACCAGATGACAAATCCTTTTGCAGGGTAACTTGCAGAGGGATTTTTGTCGTTTAGAACCACTCTTAGACAAAGGTCGGACAGAGGACAAATATATTCGTTACTAATTTCACAAATAAACAGATTTGAACATATATGGCCAATTTTGTGTTTACTGATAAAAATTCCTAAAACACCTTGTCAAGATGTTGATTTTTATATTATTATAAGTATAATCAATGTAACAACATATTCATCTCTGATAAATAGCAGGGTAATATGATAAAACACACTCAAGGAGGAAGAAGAATGAAAAAGGGGCTTAAGAGGTTTTTGGCTCTGGGACTTACCACAGTTCTTACAGTAGGAGCACTTGCAGGCTGTGGAACACAGAGCGACTCAGAAATCAGGAAGCACAGGAAAGGCTTCGAGGAAGCACAGCAGGGAAGTGCATCAGGAGTAGTGCTTAACGATGGAGGTGACTTATCCTGTGAGTGAAAGAGGGCAAGCTTGAACTTTCCGTATTTACTATGAGCATGCCTAATGTACAGGATTTTGCAACCAATGACTTTACAAAGTTCTTGGAGGAAAAGACAGGAATTCATATTAACTTTGTAACAGCAGGAAGAGATGAGTATGAGGAAAAGCTAATCTCCTGTTACAGTCAGGCGACTATCCTGACGTAATACTTGGAGGCGCACCTAACCTTGCCAAGTACGGTGTTAAAGAAGGAGTTATTATCCCTCTTGATGATTATCTTACTGAAAAAGAATGTACCTAACTACCTTAAGATAGTTGCTAACTATGATATAAACAAGACAAAGGAAGCAGATGGAAAGATATATTCCTTAGGTGGAGTAAATGACTGTTACCACTGCCAGTACGCAAGAAGAATGTGGGTAAATCAGAAATACCTCAAGGAAATGGGAGTTGAGATACCTACTACTACAGAAGAGTTTAAGAATGTATGTAAGAAGTTCTTAGAATATAAGAAGGAATTGGAATTGCAGTTGCAGGTGCGGCAGGCTGGCACACACCTGTATGCAGGACTGGCTTATGGGTTCATTTACCTTTGTACCAAGTAAGTCTGCAACCCTTTAGTGCAAGAGACTATAGTCCTTAATGATGAGACTAAGAGGTTGAAACTGTAGCTATTACAGACGCTTATAAGGCAGGTCTTAAGTATATGAACGAGGCTGTATAGATGGGAGCTATCTATGACGGTAACTTCACAGCAGACAAGTGAGCAGCTTAGGACACTTGCCAATCAGGCAGATGCACCTGTGCTTTTTCTTTACAGCAGGTGTTAACTCGAGACGTCATAGACCTGAGAGCAACAATGAGCTATAGAAACTACGTACCTGTAGCACCTCTAAAAGGACCTGATGGAACCCAGATAGCTTGGACCATCCGCAACTCAGGCTTTGGCTCAGGTGGTTTCTGTATAACAGATAAGTGTAAGGAATGTAGAAAGCAGCTCTCGCTGGGTGGAGCTTCTTCTATAATAGTCCGACAGGTGACCTTTGTTCTCAGTATGGAGCTGAAGAAGGAAAAGACTGGGTGCTTAACCCTAGGAAAGGTTGGCTTAAATGGCGAGCCAGCGTCATGAAGTACTTAACCTCTACTCCTCAGACCCTCAGAACCACGACTGGCAGGATGTAGGACTTAGAGTTGCTCCTGCTTCATACCGTCTTGGACAGGCAGTTGATCAAATGTAGACCCTTATTCACCTGCTGGACTTGAGAAGCTCTTGTTTGATACATCAAAAGAACCTTTTACGAGCCATACGCCAACAATACAAAGCTCCTTAACCTCTCAGAGCTTAAGCTCACAGATGAGGAGACGAGCAGTATCTACAATGGCAGTTGAGCTTGAAGATTATTGAAGAAAACTCTGTTGCATTTATAACAGGAACCAAGGATATAGACGCTGGAGTGGGATAGCTAAGGACGCTGTTAATAAGGCAGGAATTGAAGAAACTTAAAGACATATCAGACAGCGGCATGACAGACAGACTAAATAGTGTTTTTGCCTGAAATTAGGCAGATAAAGTTAAGGAAGCTGTCCACACTTTGGACAGCTTCCAGACATTTAAGTGACTTATGTGGAGGGACAGGAAGTGATTAAGAGGTAAGAAAGGAATTATGCAGCTATGGCAAAAACAGTGCTACGATTAGTAAAAGTAACAAGATTAAGTCTGCAAACTGGCAGTTTTGGGTTATTATAGCCGTTCCAATCATTTACGCGATAATATTTGCCTATATCCCTATGGCGGGTATAGTCCTTTGCCTTTCAGGACTTTTCTATCAGGAAGGGTATATTTGGAAGCGAATGGAGTGGGACCTCAGATATTTTAAACAATTCCTGACTTCAACAAGTAGTGTTCTGGTATTAAGAACACCTTGATTCTAGGTATATATTCATTTTTAGCTCTCCTTCCCTGTGCCTATCATCCTAGCTATAGGTATCAATGAAATGAGGGCTAAGAGATATAAGAAGGCTGTGCAGATGGTTACTTATGCACCATACTTCATATCCATAGTTGTACTTGTAGGTATGATGATGCAGATGATGGACCTTAGAAGCGGTATTATCAATGTCTTCATACAGAAGTTAGGTTTTTCTCCGATTAATTTCTTTGGCGACCCTAAGATATTTAGACATCTCTATGTATGGAGTGGTGTATGGCAGTCTGCGGGCTATGCTTCTATCATTTACCTTGCAGCGCTTTCGGGAGTAAGTAAAGAACTACAGGAAGCAGCTATAGTTGACGGTGCAAACAGGGTAAAGAGAATACTCCACGTAGATATTCCTGCAATCCTGCCAACTATTATAATCATGCTGATATTTAACTGTGCAAGCATAGTGAGTATAGGTCTTGACAAGGTCTTCCTTATGCAAAACTCTCTAAATGCTTCAGTATCTGAGGTTATATCAACCTTTGTGTACAAAGGTGGGTGTGAGTTAACTCAATATCGGATTTTCTACAGCTGCGGACTCTTCAGTCAGTTGTATCATTTGTACTTCTTGTAATAGTCAATAGGGTATGCAAGAAGATTACAGAGAATAGTTTATGGTAAAGAGGTGATATAATGGAAAATACAAAATTCAGATACATGAGCATAGGTGACAAGACATTTACAGTTGCCAACTATGTGAGTGCTTACAGCGATATTTTTGATAGTGCTTTATCCGATTATCTATGTGATTTCAGCCTCATTTTCCAGCCCCTCAGGCAGTTATTAGCGGAAGAGTTCTCTTGCTTCCTGTAGAGCCTACCTTAAGAGGATATGAGGCGGTATTTCAGAATGCAAAGATACTTTCGGGTTTTGCCAACTCTATATTTTATCTGGTTGCGGGAACTGCTATTAATATAATAATGACAATACTCTGTGCCTACCCACTCTCCAGAAAGGAGTTTAGGGCAAGAGGAGCGGTGGCTATGTTCTTCATCTTTACTATGTACTTTAGCGGTGGTATAGTGCCATCTTACATCCTTGTAAAGAGCCTCCACATTATGGATACAAGGTGGGCTATGATAATACCTACAGCTATGTCTACCTACAATATGATAATCTGCAGGACCTACATAGTAAATTCCATTCCTGACGAGCTGTACGAGGCTTCTCAGATGGATGGCTGTACACCTTTTAAGTATATGATGAAGGTAATCGTACCTCTTAGCAAGCCTATAATTGCAGTTCTTGTTCTCTACTACGGAGTTGCAAAATGGAATGATTATTTTAACGCAATGCTTTATCTCTACAAAGAAGGTCTTCAGCCTCTAACTATAGTTATGAAGGAAATCCTCATTCAGAACAAGGTGGATTTGACCAAGGTGGGTAATGCTTCGGCGGTAGCAAAGCTTCAGGGAATGTCAGAGCTCCTTAAGTATTCTACAATAGTAGTAGCATCTCTCCCTGTTATGCTTCTTTACCCTCTGATTCAGAAGCATCTTGTTAAGGGTGTAATGGTTGGAGCAGTGAAAGGATAAGTATGAAAAATTATATATTGGAATGTTGCGTAGACAGGCTTGCATCAGCAATAAACGGTGAAAAGGGCGGTGCAAACAGGTTCGAGCTTTGTGCCAATCTTGTAATAGGCGGAACTACTCCAAGTTTAACATTATTCAGGCAGGTTAGAAACATACTAACCTGCCAATTCTGTACTATAAGAAACAGATTCGGTGATTTCTGTTATAATGATGACGAGATAGAAGAAATGTGCGATTCCATAAAAGCCTTTGCAGATGAAGGGGCTGATGGGGTTGTGGTTGGAGCTTTGACACCTGAGGGAGACTTGGACGAAAGAGCTCTTAAGAAGTTCATAGAGAGCAGGGAAGGCTAAGGTCGTGCTTCACAGAGCCTTTGACATGTGAGGAGCCATTTGCGGCACTAAGTAAAAGCTAAAAGAGCTTGGGATTGACACTATACTTACCTCAGGGCAGAAAGGAAACTGCGTAGATGGAAGCCCTCTGATAAAAAGAGCTGATAGAAGGCGGGTAAAGACATCAACATACTTATAGGAGCAGGCGTCAGTGCTGATGTTATTAAAAAGGTATATGAGATGACGAGGAGGAACCAATTATCATATGTCAGGAAAGAGGTAAAAGATAGCAGGATGACTTACAGAAGAGAAGAGGTAAGTATGGGACTGCCTTCTCTAAGTGAATATGATATATGGGAGACTTCAGCCGACGAGATAGCAAGGCTGTAAAGGTGTTAAAGGAATTATAGAGATTTTGAAACAGGAGGATATATGTTTTCAAAAGAGTTTAACAAAAGAAGAATAGAAGAAGGCTTAATCAAAGAATAAAATGAATTAGGTCTCAATGTGTTAAAGAATGAGCTTGAATGGTAAGAAGAAACTGAAGAGGCTGACGTAATGGAAAGCCTTATAATATCTGTATGCCTTTATGCCTTTAAGTGATACTAAGGGTGACTACAAGATAGAGACCTTCCTTGATTTTTGCAAGATATGGAGCCTTTCTCTTTAATGAGGGAGAGTTTAAAGGGGCGGCAAATGAAGAAATGTTTGCAGAATATGTACTTGGCGCAAGGATAAATAATGAGGATATAGTTGAGAACAGAAAAATCTTCTATGACAGGGGTGAAGTCTCTTGTCAAAGGCAAGACTATAAATGAGGCTGTAATCGACACATAAATTACAATGGTGCTCATCAAAGGTAACCTACAGGTCCACAGACGGAAGAACAGCAATCCATTGACCGTCTACAACAACACTTATGGAAGATGTGGAGGAGTCCACCTTTGGAGTTTCAGTTTTTAGAAGCGTAGCATCACCTGCAAGACAGGTCTATGTGCCTCTTTGGTCACATTGTGACGACAACCACGCCTGGGTAGAGGTATGGTGTGACGGGAAATGGTACTTTCTCGGAGCCTGTGAGCCTGAGGATGAGTTAAATCAGGGCTGGTTCTTAAATGCTTCTAAAGAGCCATGATGGTTCACGCAAGATGCTACAATCCTGAGCTTGAAAAGGATGATGAATGAAGGGTGGGTATACCTGTAGCTGTAAATGCCCTTAGCACTCTATGCTCCAACCAGAGAAATCTTTGTAAAGGTCATATGAATGAAGCAGGAGAGCCATTTGCAGGTACCAAGGTGTATTTTAAGGTAATTAACTACAGCATGCTTGGGGAAGATAGCTGTAACCTGTACTGATAAAGAAGGTGTAACAAGACTTAAGACAGGTAGAGGCAGCCTTTTAATCTCTGCCTCAGAAGATGGAAACTACGGTGAAGTCTTAGTGGATACCAGAAGGATATACAGATAACATTGGTGCTAAGTCCTGAGTGGCTATAAGAAGACGGAAGGTTCTATTTATTATGAGGGCACCAAGCCTTGTAAAACAGTGCAAAGGCTGAAAAATAAAAGCAAAAGTCTGAAGCAAGTGATAAAAGGAAAAAGGAAGAGGCTGAGAAAAAGAGCTTATAAGGAAGCAAGCTTGTTTGACAGGGAAGCTGCTGAAAAGGACCATCAAGAGGTTTAAGGGAAAGGACGAGGAGATTCTTAGCTTTGCCCTTTCTTAAATCCTGTGAAAACCAGAAGAATTACAGAAGTTCATATCAGAAAAGAGAAAAATCCCTGACAAGTGGAAGGTGGGGCTGATTGACAGCCTTCCCTCAAAAAGGACTATCAGGATACGGAGGCAGAGACACTTTTTAATCATTGTCTTTATACTGATGAGAAGCTTTTTGACAAGTATCCTGAGGAGATATTTTATAAATACATACTTTGTCCGAGGGTGGATTTTGAGATGATACGTCCTTACAGAAAGTTTCTGTCTGAGAGATTTGAGGGTGCAAAGGTATCGAACATCGATGAGATTAGGGCTTTGTTTAATGAAGTTGATGAAAAACTTAAAGAAAAGCCTGAACTTGAGTATAGCAGCCTTATAAGCTCTGCTTTAGGTGCCTTTAGCATAGGTTATGCAAGTGAAAAATCAAAGAGGGTGATTTTTCATACAGCTTCTTAGAAGCCTTGTGTACCATCAAGGCTGAATCCTAATGACAGGAGGATGGAAGTGTATCTGGATGATGGCTTCATTGCCATAGAAGAAGAGAAGGAGCCTAAGGGAAGCCTCGAGCTTGACTTTGAAGCAGAGTGTCAACTGGAGTTATTATGATAATTTCAGCCTCTTGGTATATTCAGAGGTGATTTTAAGCCTCTTCATCTGGATATGGAAGATATAAAGAAGGATGGAGGTGGCTTAAGTTAAATGCTGGAACCTACAGGCTTATTACAGAACAGGCTCAAACGGCAATATATTTGCAAAGTCTGTAACCACTGAGAGTAAAAGAAGGAGAGAGCACCAGACTTCCTGTGACATTGTACAGAGCAGGGCATAAGCGATATGCTTTCTGGCTATCCTATTAGAAACATAGTTTTTGAAGATGAAAAAGAAGATAAGACTTCTATAGAGAGATTACAAAGATAATAATGCTATCTTTATCTGGCTCTCTGCAAGAGCTGAGCCGACTGAGCATATCTTAAATGAGCTTCACGATAAGAAGGATTTGTTTAACAAGCTTAAGACAAAGGTCTGCCTTGTGGTTAAGTCTGAGGAAGAGCTTAAAGACGCCAATATAGGAAGGATAATCGGGGAACTTAGTAATAAGGTTATACTTTTTGAAAGCTTTGATACAGAGGCAGGAAAGCTTGCAAGGGAACTTTATCTTGAACCGGGACTATATCCGCTTATCTGTGTAGTGGATAAGGCAGGAAAGGGAGTTTATGGAACTGCCGGTTACAATGTAGGAACAGCAGATATGCTGCTTAAAATATGTGGTTATTTAGAGGAGGAAAATCATAGAATCAGGTCATTAAAAGATAGGACAGAGCGTACAAAAATGGTACAACAGTGCAAGATTTGGAATGTTTATCCACTGGGGGCTTATATGCGATTCCTGCCAGGGGTGAGTGGGTAAGAAGTGTATACGAAATACCTAAAGAAGAGTATGAGCCTTATTTTGATGAATTTTATGCTGAAAACTACAACCCTAAAGAATGGGCCAGGCTTGCCAAAGAAGCAGGAATGAAATATGCAGTCCTCACTGCTAAGCACCATGACGGCTTCTGCCTCTATGACAGTAAACTTACTGACTTTACCTCTATGAATGCTCCTTGCAAAAGAGACCTTGTAAGGGAGTTCTTGGAGGCTTTTAGGGCAGAGGAATAAAGGTAGGTCTTTACTATTCGATAATTGACTGGAGACACGAGGACTTCCCTCATTATGGCGATATGCACCATCCAATGAGGAATAACGAAAAGTGCAGTAATGAAAATAGAAACTTTGACCGCTACCTTGACTATATGTTTGGACAGATAAAAGAGCTTCTTACCAACTACGGACATTTGGACCTTATGTGGTTTGACTTCTCTTACGGAGATATGAAATGCGACAGAGTGGAAGGCTAAGGAACTTATGGAAATGGTTCATTCCATCCAGCCACATATCATAGTTGACAACCGCCTTGAGGGCAGTGCAGAGGATGCAGGCCTATAAAGACACTCGAGCCTACCACCTATTCAGGAGACTTTGCTTCCCCTGAGCAGATGATACCACCTGAAGGAATAAGGGATGTGGCAGGCAATCCTCTTCCTTGGAAGCATCATCACATAACAACCACTGGGGATATTGCTCCTGCGACTAAGCATTATAAATCAGCTAAGATGGTTATAAGAATGCTTTGGTTGAATGTGTGAGCAAGGGAGGAAACCTCCTCTTAAATGTGGGACCTATGCAAGGGTGAGATTCGGTAGAATCCGTGGTCATACTTGAAGTAGTAGGAAGGTGGATGAAGCAAAACGGAAGAAGTATCTATGACTGTGGATATGCAGAGCTCCAAAGCCTGAATGGGGAAGATTTACCAGAAATAATAATGTACTTTATGCCCATGTAATGGAAGAACAGGCTGGAGCAATCTGCCTGCCTAATTTGGCAGGAAAGATAGAGAAGATGCGCCTTGTGAAAGGACAACTCCGTTATAGATGAAACCTTCTACTGGAACTTAAAGGAGTTCTCAGAGCATTCCTTCTTCTTCTTTTCACCTACCGCCGCAGACTGCTATCCTCTCCCGGATGAGATAGATACTGTGGTTGAGATATTTCTTAAGGAGGAATAGATGAGCGTAGTCTTAGGAAATGTAGGAAATACAGAGGTTATGTAAAAAAGGGGAGAAGGGCTATCCTTATGAAGAGAGGGTGAGCTCTGTCTTTAAGGCAGAGGTTTTTGGATACATTTTTGCTGCCTCTTGAAAAAGGATAAAAAGGTTCTTTGGTTGGTCTTGGAAAAGAAAATGTAAAAAGAGCCTGCTACCTCTATGGAAATCTCTGCAAAGGCCTGCAAGGAACTTAAAAAGTATGAGATAAATGAATATAGCTTCAATGTAGAAAACTTAAAGCTTAATAAGGAGAGCTTTTGTAAACTTTGCAAAGGGATTTATCTCTCTATAAAAGGCAAAAAGAAGCTACAAGACAGATGAAGAAAGAGAAGATTAAAGTAGGGATAAAGGGTACAAGCCTTGATATAATCCCTCTCCTTAAGAAGGAGCAGAGGTGGTAAGTGACAGCATTATATTTGCAAGGGACATGGTAAATGCTCCGTCAAAACTATCTTCACCCGAAGGAGTTTACTGAAGAAATAGCTCAGTTTGTAAAGGATACAGCCATAGAAACTGAGATATTGGATGAGGAAAGACTTAAGAAGCTGAAAATGGGCGGAATACTTGGGGTAGGGAGGAAGCAGTGCTTTTCCTCCTTACCTGGTAGTGCTTAGATACAGGAAATCCCTAAGTCTAAGGAAAATACCGCTATAGTGGGCAAGGGGAACAACTGTAGATACGAGGAGGATACTGCCTCAAAGCCTTCACAGTTTATGGCGGGTATAAGGGGACAATGGAGGTGCTGCGGCAGTTGTGGGAGCGATAGCCATCCTGCAAAGCTGGAAGGCTAAGGTGAATGTAACAGCCATTGTGCCAACAGCTGAGAACAAGATTGCCCCATGACAGCTATGTGGACGGTGTGTGCTTACATCCCTACAGTGGTAGAACGATAGAAGTCTGTGATACAGATGCAGAGGGCAGGCTCATCCTTGCAGATGCAGTCACCTATGCCGAAATGAAATGAAAAGGCTACAAGGGTACTTGATATTGCAACTCTTACCGGTGCTGTAGTAGGTATGTATGGCTTTTACCATGGGAGGAGTGGTAACGGACTCTGATGAGATGTGGGAGGAGTTTTACAGGGCTTCCCTTAAAACAGGGAGAAAAGAGCATGCCCGTATACCTTTTGGCAGAGGAGCATGAGAGATGCTTGAAAGTGACATAGCCGATATACCTTGCGGGGAAATTCTGCGGCACCATAACTGCGGGGCTTTTATCGAAGCTTTGCGGAGAAGAAGCCTTGGCTCTATGTCGATATAGCAGGTACAGCCTGGGTGGATACACCTGACTATGCTTATCAGGACAAGTATGCAACAGGGTGTGTGCCGATACCATAGCTGAGTGGCTGATGTAAAATAACGCTTAGTGAAGGCTGGGAGATATCTTCCTTGGAATGATGACATAGCAGCATATCAATGGTTCTTAGATTTTTGGAACCATCCATATACAGGGGAGGAGGTTATTATTAATTATGAATGATAAAACAGTGTAAATATTGTGGAGGAGAACTGGAAGAAGGTACATTCTATGGTGCTAGAAGTTTTTCGTGCCAAAAGGGAAAAAGATTCCTGCTACCTATATGAAAAGAAGTCTTTTTGATAAGCAAGGAGCTATTAGAGTTCCGCCATTTTATTTTCTCTCTGTTTGCTCCTAAGAAAAATCCACTTGCCTATGTTTGTAGGAATTGTAAAAACTATAATGATATTTTATGAAGCTCAATGAAGAAGAATAAAAACATAAGACAAGAGTTCTTATGATAATTAACAAGGACTGGTAGCTAAAATATAGCTGTCAGTTCTTCCATAGTATAATATGGCAACAAATTTTGCAAATAACTGCAAAAATTTCTCTGACAAATACACAAAAGAGTAGTATTTTTATCCTTTGTAATATTGCGACTGAGTTGCAAAATCTTTGTGTAAAGTTATAAAAAGGAGAAGATATGAAGAAAAGAGTTATTATGCTTACAGCTTTGGCTGCAGCAGCATGCGGAATATTTGCAGGATGTTCTAAGACAGGAACTGAGACAAATCATGGCACAAAGTCAGTATCATCTGCTACAAGCAGTGCTGTTTCAAGTACAGCAAGTACCAAAAGTGAGGCTAAGACTGATGATGCTCAATAAGAAGTTTAGTGTAGTGTGCACCATTTTCCCAGAGTATGACTGGATTAGACAGTTGGTTGGAGATAAGAAGGATAACTACGAGATTACCTACCTCTTAGATAAGGGTGTTGACCTCCATAGCTACCAGCCTACTGCTGAGGATATTGCAAAGATTGCAAACTGTGACCTCTTTGTATATGTAGGCGGTGAGTCTGACGGCTGGGTTAATGATGCGCTTAAAGAGAGCAAAAATGATAAGATGCAGGTGGTAAATCTTCTTGAAACCTTTTGGGTAAAATGTAAAGCCTGAAGAAGTAGTGGAAGGTACGCAGGAAGAGGATGAGCACGACCACGACCATGATAATAAAGACCATGATGACAAAGACCACGACCACGAAGATGCGGACCACGATCATGATCACGAAGAAGAGACAGAGTATGACGAGCATGTATGGCTTTCACTGAGAAACGCTACAGTTCTTGTAAATACTCTTGCTGAGAAGCTTCAGATTATAGATCCTGAGAACAAGGATTATTATGCGACGACAGCTGCTGATTATACAGCCAAGCTTGGAGATCTTGATTCAAGATATCTTGCAACCATTAAAAAGGCTAAGGTAAAGACAGTACTTTTTGGTGACAGATTCCCATTCCGTTATCTTGTGGATGATTATGGACTCAAGTACTACGCAGCCTTTGTAGGCTGTAGTGCAGAGACTGAGGCAAGCTTTGAGACAGTAGCCTTCCTTGCAAAAGACAGACGATCTTAAGCTAAAAAGTGTTCTTTGTATAGAGAATTCTGACCAGAAGATAGCAAAGAAGATAGTTGAGACTACTAAGGATAAAAGCCAGAATATAGTTGTACTTAACTCAATGCAGTCTATTACCAATGAAGATATAGCAAATGGTGCGACCTATCTTTCCATTATGGAGAGTAACTTAAAGGCTCTTGCGTCAGCGCTTAAGTAGTAAGAAGACGCTGCTTAGGCTTGCTGTTATTACAAAGTATAGTGTATGAGTTTTGTCAGGTGGGTGTCAAATTGTTTGACACCCACATCATATTATAGATTTGGAGAAATAAATGGCATTTATCACTTGTAAAAATCTTGAACTGGGCTATAAGGATCAGCTCAGTAGCTACAGGCATCAATCTTACGGTTGAGAAGGGTGATTATTTATATGTAATAGGGGAAAACGGAGCAGGCAAATCCACTCTTATGAAGACTCTTCTGAGGCTGATGAAGCCTGTATCAGGAGAAATCATATATGGTGATGGACTCCTTCCTCACGAGATAGGCTATCTCCGCAGCAAAGTCTTGCACAAAAGGACTTCCCTGCATCTGTCTGGGGAGATTGTGCTATCTGGCAATCTTTCGAGGATAGGCAGCGAGTATTTTAGCAGAAAAGAAGACAAGCTAAGGGCTGAGGAAAATCTTGACAGGCTTCATATTATGGATCTTAAGAAAAATGCTACCGCAATCTTTCGGGTGGACAACAGCAGAGGGTACTCCTGCAAGGGCACTGTAGTGACAGATAAGCTCCTCCTCCTTGATGAGCCTGTGAGCGGGCTCTGATCCAAAGGTGACAGCGGAGTTTTACGGACTTATAAGTGATTTAAATAAATCAGGAGTGACCATAATTATGGTTTCACACGACTTGGCAGCAATAGAGAATGAGGCAGGAAACGTTCTTCACATAGGAAGCCGTGGACAGCTTTTCTTTGGAAGTAAGAAGGAATATCTAAAAAGCGATGCCAGAGAAAGTCTCGGAGTATAGAAGGGAGAAATTATGGCAGAAATTTTAGAAAAATTTCAGTATTATCTTCAATTTCCATTTGTAATCTATGCATTTATAGTAGGAGTGCTTATAGCACTGTGTTCCTCACTGCTAGGCGTAACCTTGGTTCTTAAAAGGTTTTCATACATAGGGGATGGGCTTTCACACGTAGCCTTTGGTGCTATGGCTGTAGCAAGTGTCATAGGCTTACGGATAAAAATGATTATCATCCTTCCTGTCACAGTAATTACCGCTATCTTCCTCCTAAAGACAGGGCAGAACAGCTCCATAAAGGGAGATGCGGTTATTGCTATGCTTAGTGTAGGAGCGCTTGCAATAGGATACATGCTTATGAACATATTTAACACTAAGGGCAATGTGTCAGGAGATGTCTGTACTACCCTGTTTGGCTCAACCTCTATACTTACACTCAGTAAGGAAGAAGTTCTTATCTGTATAGTATTTTTCCATACTTGTAATGGTCTTCTGTGTTATTTTTACAACAGGCTTTTTGTAGTTACCTTTGATGAGAATTTCTCAAAGGCAACAGGCGTAAAGACAGACAGGTATAATCTTCTTATAGCTATAATTATAGCTGTGATTATAGTGCTTGGGAATGAACCTGGTAGGCTCACTCCTCATATCTGCACTTATTATATTCCCTGCGCTCTCTGCGATGAGGCTTATAAAGAACTTCAAGGGAGTAGTTATTTTTTCAGCATCCTTATCTGTGGTTTGTGCGGTTATAGGAATGCTTATTTCGATGTTGGCATCTACACCTGTAGGCTCAACCATAGTGGCAGCTGACATGGTGCATTTTTCATCTGTGTTATCATAGGGAAGATAAAAGGTTGATTTGCACACTTTTTAAAACACAAAAGTATGCTTTAATTAGCTGAGGAGGCTTTTATTTATGAAAAAGAAAATGTTAACACTGCTTACCCTTAGCACAGTTATTATGGTGACAGCCTGTGGCAACAATCAGGCCTCTACCAAGATGCAGACAGCAAAAATACTGTGGAAAAGGCTATAAGCAATCAGATAAATAAGAAATAGATGACCAGGTTAAGAAGCTTGAGGATGAAGAAAAAGTCTGGAACAGGAGGCTCTAGTTTCTTCCGGTTCGAGTACAGGAAGCCAGATAGTAACCCAAAAATGGTCAGGTCTTAGCAAACCTCTGATTTTTGAGGCAAAAACTAAAAGAAGCCAGAGAGCAGAAGCCTGTTGACGGCATTGACTACGACCCACGACAATGGGAAGTGATATGATATATGCTACAGTTCTATCTTATGATGACTGATCCTGACCAGTTTGAAGGAAAGATGATTAAGATGAAGGGCAGTACCTGTCTGCTTACTATGAGCCTAGAAAAAGAGTATTACAACCATTGTTTTATCTCAGATGCGGCGGGGTGCTGTAGTCAAGGATAGAGTTTGCTACAAAGGATAAGCTAAAGCAGAGGAACCTCGTCCTGAGGACAATACAGATATAGAAGTCGGTAGGTAAGTTTGAAACCTATATGGAAGACGGCAAGATGTACTGCCATCTGAAGGACTCTAAAATGACAATATTAAAAGATGATGGAAACTAAGAATGTGATGTGAGATACCTTTATGGGTATCTCCTTTTATCGACTATAGTCGAAATGTTGCTGGATTTTAATTTCTTATCGACTATAATCGAAACGATTGCTGATTTTGCCATCTTTATCGAGTATAGTTGAAACGGATAAATATCTAAG